>TARA_R110002051_G_scaffold45354_1_pt1 | contig 91144 bp, 76 predicted proteins | sample TARA_R110002051 | Tara Oceans TARA_R110002051 (sample SAMEA4397023) | marine metagenome | biome: Polar Biome; feature: [MES] marine water layer (ENVO:01000295) within the mesopelagic zone...; material: water (ENVO:00002006), including particulate matter (ENVO:01000060) such as......
CCTATACTACCTAATAATGATATAGAACCTTCTGGCTTTAATAGACGATTTAGTAAAACTAAAATAGATATTATTAAATCTTTAGATATTTTAGTCATTGACGAAATAAGTATGGTTAGAGCTGACTTATTAGATGGAATAGATAAGACACTAAGACGTTATAAAAATAGAAGTTTAGTTTTTGGTGGTGTACAGTTATTAATGATTGGCGATTTACAACAACTATCTCCAGTAATAAAAGAGAACGAATGGCAATTATTAAAATCATTTTATAAAAACGCTTTTTTCTTTAGTAGTGAGGCATTCAGTAATTGTAATCCATTAACTATTGAGTTAAAACATATTTATAGGCAAGACAACCCTCTGTTTATAGATATTTTAAACGAAATTCGTAATAACAGTCTAACTAATGCTTCAGCAAATGAACTTAATAAAAGGTATATTCCAAATTTTGAAGCAAATAAAGATGACGGCTATATTTCACTAACTACACATAATAACAAAGCACAACAAACTAATAAACACGAACTAGAAAAATTAAAAGGTGATACGTTTATTTATAAAGCAAAGATAGAAGGTAATTTTCCAGAGCACTCATTTCCTAATAAGCAAGAACTTGTATTAAAAGTGGGCGCACAGGTTATGTTTATTAAAAATGACAGTGAAATAGAGAAACGATATTTTAACGGTAAAATAGGTAAAGTTATTTTACTAGAAAAAGATGAAGTTATTGTTAATTGTCCTGATGATGATTTTAATATAGTTACTAAATTGGAGACATGGGATAATATAAAGTATACTGTTGATAAAGACACTAAAGGAATTGTAGAAGACAAAATAGGCAGTTATTCACAAATACCACTACGTCTAGCATGGTCAATTACTATTCACAAGAGCCAAGGTCTAACTTTTGAAAAAGCTATAATTGATTCAAAAGGTGCTTTTGCTCACGGCCAAACATATGTTGCTTTAAGTCGCTGTAAATCTTTAGAGGGTTTAGTGTTAAAAAGTAAAATAGAAGCTAATCAGATTATAAGTGATATTAATGTAATTGACTTTAATAAAAATGCAGAAGCGAATCAACCTGATGACTTAATACTTAAGCAATCTAGACAAGAATATCAATTAAGTTTGATTTCAGAAATTTTTGGTTTTTATAAGTTCCTATATCCTATAGGACGACTTCTAGATATTTATTACAAAAACAGGGGCAGTATAGAAGGTGTTTTGGAATCTCCTTTAATTTTAATTAAGCAGAGTATAACGATGTTGCTAAAAATTGCTAATGGTTTTAATGCGCAATTATTAACTTTAATTAATGGTGATGATATACCAGAGGAGAATATAATACTACAAGAAAGATTTGTCAAGGCGATATCTTATTTTAATGAGCAGACTAAAAATACTATTGATACAGTAATCAAGGAAATTAGTTTTTCTACCGATAATAAGGCTATTCAAACAGATTTAGATAAACAACTTGATGCTTTAGAAGAGTTGTTAGATACAAAAATGTCTTATTTTAATAACTTAAATGAAGGTTTTGTAACAGGTAAGTTTTTAGAGCTAAGGGCTAAATCTGTTTTTTTAGGTAAGCAAAAACCAAAAAAACAAAGGAAATCTGTAATTGATGGTACAACCAATGTGGTTCTTTTTGAATTGTTAAGAGCACTTAGAAATGATATTGCACAGCGAGAAGATTTGGTCCACTTTCAGGTTTTTACACAAAAATCGTTATATGCGATGTGCGATGTGTTGCCTACTTCTAATCAAGAATTAAAAGAAGTGCATGGTATGGGTAAAACCCGAATAGAAAAGTATGGTGCTGAAATTTTAGATGTCATAAAAAGCTATTGTGACGAAAATGACATCGAGACCACAAATGAGATTACTGTTTTTGATGCTGTTAAACCAAAAAGGAAGATTGGTGACACAAATAAAATCTCTTTAAAATTATTTAAAACAGGAAAATCTATAAGTCAAATAGCCTTAGAACGAGATTTAAATATGAATACCATATTTGGTCATTTAGCAAGTTTTATTTCTTCTGGCGAAATAAAAATAACAGACCTAATATCTAAAACTTATTATTCAGAATTAAAGCAAATTATACCATCAAAAACCTTTGAAAATCTATCGGACTTAAAAAATCAACTTGATGATAAATATTCTTATGCTGAAATTAAGCTGGTTCTAAATGATATTTCTAATTAAAAAAGGCTTCAGAATTTAAATTCTGAAGCCTTTCAATATATAGTAGTTTTAAAATTTACCCTTTTATAACACCTCTAGAAATTACAATTTTCTGAATTTCAGAAGTCCCTTCATAAATTTGAGTAATTTTAGCATCACGCATTAAACGCTCAACATGGTATTCTTTAACAAACCCATTTCCTCCATGTATCTGTACTGCTTCAACAGTATGTTCCATAGCAACTTTACTCGCATATAACTTAGCCATTGCACTAGACATGTCGTAATTACTGCCATTATCTTTGTCCCAAGCGGCTTTCATTACTAACATTCTTGCAGCCTCAATATCAGTATACATATCTGCTATCTTAAAAGCGATAGCTTGATGATTACAAATTTCAGTACCAAAAGCTTTACGTTCTTTAGAGTACTTAAGGGCTAATTCGTAAGCGCCAGACGCAATACCTAAAGCTTGTGCAGCTATACCAATACGACCTCCAGAAAGTGTTTTCATGGCAAATTTAAAACCAAAACCATCTTCACCAATTCTATTTTCTTTAGGAATTTTTACATCGTTAAATTGCAATGTATGTGTATCACTTCCTCTAATACCTAGCTTATCTTCTTTAGGTCCAATATCAAAACCTGGCAATCCCTTTTCTACAATAAAAGCATTAATACCCTTATGTCCTTTATCTCTGTCAGTTTGTGCTATTACTAAATAAACATCAGAACGGCCACCATTAGTTATCCAATTTTTTGTGCCATTTAAAATGTAATGGTCTCCCATGTCTATAGCAGTAGTTTTTTGCGATGTAGCATCACTACCAGCTTCTGGCTCACTTAAACAAAATGCACCAATATGTTCTCCTGTTGCTAATTTGGTTAAATATTTTTGCTTTTGTGCCTCATTACCATAAGATTCAAGTCCGTAACACACTAACGAATTATTTACAGAAACCATTACAGATGCAGAAGCATCTATTTTAGATAATTCTTCCATAATTAACACATAAGAAATAGCGTCCATACCACTACCTCCATATTTAGGGTCTACCATAATACCCATAAAACCAAGTTCACCCATTTTACGAACTAATTCATTCGGAAATGTTTGTGCATTGTCTCGTTCTATTACACCAGGTAACAATTCAGTCTGAGCAAAATCTCTGGCAGCATCTCTAATCATTAAATGCTCTTCTGTTAAGCTAAAATCCATAAATTTTAAAATTATTGATTTAATAAAAATTTGATGCAAAGATAATTCATTATTGCGGTATTTTCAATAACTAATACTATTTTTACTAATATGATAAAGTCAAATTATAAGGTTATTGCTTTAATGTCTGGGACATCTTTAGACGGTATAGATCTCATTTATGTCTCTTTTTCGTATGGTGAGTCTTGGAAATTTAAAATTATAAACTCAGATACGTTCTCATATTCAAGCAAATGGAAACACCTTTTAAGACAATTAGTTAACACAACTATAGCAAATTTAAAAGTTATAGATATAGATTATTCGCAATACCTATCTTCTGTAATATTATCATTTATAGATAAATATAACATTAGCGATATAGATTTTATTGCATCACATGGGCATACAGCATTACATCAACCCGAAAATAGATTAACACTACAAATAGGGAATTTACAAGTTTTAGCAGACGCAATACAACAAAAAGTAATCTGCGATTTTAGAGTACAGGATGTTGCCTATGGTGGTCAAGGTGCCCCATTAGTACCAATAGGTGATCGCTTATTATTTGGTGCTTATGACTATTGCTTAAATTTAGGGGGTTTTGCAAATATTTCATTACAAGAACACTATAATAAACGTATAGCTTTTGATATTTGCCCTGTTAATATTGTAATGAATTATTATGTGTCTCAACTAGGTCTAGAATATGATGATAAAGGACAAATAGCTTCAGAAGGTTATATAAATGAAGATTTATTAAATCATTTAAACGAACTAGATTTTTATAAACTAAACCCGCCAAAGTCTTTAGGTTTAGAATGGGTAGATAATTTTATTTTTCCTCTAATAGATAGCTTTAAACTTTCAACTGCAATAGTCTTAAGAACATTTGTAGAGCATATTGCTATTCAGGTTTCTATAGTAGTCTCTAAACCCAATACTACATTGTTAATTACAGGTGGTGGTGTTTATAATACATTTCTTGTATCAAGAATTAAAGCACATTCTCAATCAAAGATTATAATACCTCATAAAGAAATTATTGAATTTAAAGAAGCCTTAATTTTTGGTTTATTAGGTGTTTTAAAGGAAAGAGACGAAATTAATTGTTTAAGAAGTGTTACTGGTGCGAGTAAAGATCATTCATCAGGTAAAATTTTATTACCTAACTCTTAAAATTAATATTTAATTTACTTTTTAGGGAATAGAGTTTTTTATATTTGTTATAACAAACTAAACAACAAAAATTGATAAAGGAATTACTTCAGAAATACGAAAACAAAGCTCCAGAAATAGTTTTTCATTGGAATGATGCTGAGACCGACGCAGAAGGTTGGACAGTTATTAACTCGCTTAGAGGTGGTGCTGCTGGTGGTGGAACACGAATGCGAAAAGGACTTGATAAAAACGAAGTGCTTTCTCTTGCTAAAACAATGGAAGTTAAATTTACAGTTTCTGGCCCTGCAATTGGTGGAGCTAAGTCTGGAATTAACTTTGACCCACAAGACCCCAGAAAAAAAGGGGTGCTAGAGCGTTGGTACGCAGCAGTATCTCCGCTATTAAAAAGTTACTATGGTACAGGTGGAGACTTAAATGTTGACGAAATACACGAGGTAATACCAATTACTGAGCAAAGTGGTGTTTGGCATCCTCAAGAAGGTGTTTTTGAAGGTCATTTTAAACCAACAATAGCAGATAAGATTAACCGAATAGGGCAATTAAGACACGGTGTTATAAAAGTTATAGAAAACGAAAACTACTCTCCAAACGTCTCTAGAAAATATACAGTTGCAGATATGATAACTGGGTTTGGTGTTGCTGTTGCTGCCAAACATTTTTACACTATTAATGGTGATTCTATAGAAGGAAAGCGTGTTATTGTTCAAGGTTTTGGTAATGTCGGTGCCGCTGCGGCTTTCTATTTTGCTCAAATGGGTGCTAAAGTTGTTGGTATTATTGATAGAGTAGGTGGTTTAATTAATGCAGATGGTTTTTCATTTAAAGAGATCACTGATTTGTACTTAAATAAGGACGGTAATACTTTAGTCGCCAAAAACCTTATTCCATTTAATGAAATAAATGAGCAAATATGGTCGCTACAAACAGAAGTTTTTGCACCTTGTGCAGCTTCAAGATTAGTCACTCAAGATCAAATTGATAAGATGATTTCTACAGGTTTAGAGGTTATAACTTGTGGTGCTAACGTGCCATTTGCAGACAAAGAAATTTTCTTTGGTTCTATTATGGAGCATACAGATCAAAAAGTAAGTTTAATACCAGACTTTATTTCAAACTGTGGCATGGCTAGAGTTTTTGCATATTTTATGGAACGTAAAGTACAAATGACAGACGAAGCTATTTTTAATGATACCTCTAATGTTATTAAAAAAGCATTAGAAGAAGTACATAAAAACAACACAACAAAGATTGGTATCAGTGAAACCGCATTTGAAATTGCACTTAAACAATTAGTATAAATATCCCCTTAAACATATGGAAACTGTTATAATTCTCGTTTTTGTTTTTGGCTACCTAGCCATAACTTTAGAACATAATATTAAAATAGATAAGTTAATACCTGCTTTAGTAATGATGGCTATTAGTTGGGCATTAATTTCTTTAGGAATCGATGATTTTTCTCAATGGTTTGATTCTGCCAAGCATAGTTTAATGGATAATTTTGGATTGCTTCCGCATGAAGAAAAAATGCATTTAATGGAAGAAACCCTTTTACATCATTTGGGTAAAACCGCAGAAATATTAGTCTTTCTTCTTGGTGCAATGACTATTGTAGAGATAATAGATTATTTTGATGGCTTTTCTACGATAAAGAATGCTGTTAATTTTAAAAGCAAAAAGAAAATGTTATGGATGTTTTCTATTTTGGCTTTTATATTATCAGCAATTATAGATAACTTAACTGCAACTATAGTTTTAATCTCAATACTTCAAAAAATAGTTAAAGAAAGAGATGTTAGAATTTGGTATGCAGGTTTAATTATTATCGCTGCAAACGCAGGTGGTGCATGGTCACCAATTGGTGATGTTACTACAACAATGTTATGGATTGGAGATAAGGTATCTACAGGTAAGTTGTTTGCATATTTATTTATACCATCACTAATTTGCATGGTGATACCAACCTTTATTGCATCATTATTAAAACCTTTTAAAGGTGATTTAGAATTACAAGAACCAGATAATAAACCTAAAAACAAGTTTAGTTCTACTATGTTATTTTTAGGATTAGGCGCTATTATTTTTGTGCCAATATTTAAAGTTATCACGCACTTACCTCCGTATGTTGGTATGATGCTTTCTTTAGGTATAGTAGCCATTTTTGCTGAGATTTATAGCAATTCAAAATTTGCTATTTCAAGTTCAGCATCCGAGGAGCACGATGCCCATTCTAACCATAGCCCAGTGCATCATTCATTATCTAAAATAGAATTGCCAAGTATCCTTTTCTTTTTAGGTATTTTAATGGCCGTTGCTGCTTTAGAATCTTTAGGTATTCTTTACGGTTTTGCAGGCTCGTTACAAGAGTATACACCAATGTTAGGAACGGAGTATCATGGAGAAGGAGTTTCAGATTTAGTGGTATTACTTTTAGGTGTAGGATCAGCAGTTATAGATAATGTACCTTTAGTTGCAGCAAGTTTGGGTATGTTTTCAGAGCCATTAGATAACGAGTTATGGCACTTTATTGCTTATTCGGCAGGTACAGGTGGTAGTATGCTAATTATTGGTTCTGCAGCTGGTGTTGTAGCTATGGGTATGGAAAAAATAGACTTTTTCTGGTACTTTAAAAAGATTTCATGGTTGGCTTTAGTAGGTTTTATTGCTGGTGCAGCAGCCTTTATGGTAACCAGGTCAATATTCTAATATACTTTAGTAAAAAACTAAGCGTTATAAATTACAAGAACTCTAATATTAAAAAACTTATAGTATGATGTTACCGCGTAATATTCAAGATGGATTAGAAGTTGTAACCGAAGGAGATCCGGTTGAGAAAACATTATCTATCATAGAATTAATATCTAGTGGAGGAACCTCTGGCCAGGTCATAATACTTATACTATTCTTATTATTAATAGTAGCAACTTACATTTATTTTGAACGTATTTTTGCTATTAAATCGGCATCAAAAGTCGATTCAAATTTTATGAATCAAATTAAAGACCATGTCAGTAACGGTAAAATTGATTCTGCACAAATGTTATGCGCCCAGCAAAACTCACCTGTATCTAGGTTAATTGCTAAGGGTATTACCAGAATTGGTAAACCTTTAGAGGATATAAATACAGCTATTGAGAATGCAGGTAAATTAGAAGTTTACAGCTTAGAAAAAAATGTGAGTGTTTTAGCCACAATTTCCGGTGTTGCACCAATGATTGGTTTTTTAGGAACCGTAGTCGGTATGATTCTTTCCATTTTCGAATTAGCAAACGCAGGTGGTACTATACAAATGGATGTATTAGCTAGTGGTTTATATACCGCAATGACAACAACAGTAGGTGGCTTAATAGTGGGTATTGTGGCTTACGTTGCTTATAATCATATTGTTGTAAAAACAGATAAAGTTGTTTACCAAATGGAAGCCAACTCTGTAGAGTTTTTAGATCATTTAAACGAACCTATCTAAGATGAATATTAGAGGAAGAAATAAAGTAACACCAGAATTTAATTTCGCGTCTATGACCGATATTGTATTTTTGTTATTAATCTTTTTTATGATTGCTTCTACCTTAGTTAGCACAAATGCTATTGATATTGTTTTGCCCAAGGCTAGTGGAAAAACTGAAAATAAAAAATCAACTGCAGTAAGTATCAAAAAAGATTTAACTTATTATATAGATCAAAAGCGTGTTGGCGAAAGTGTACTCGAGACGCAATTAATTTCTATTATGGCTAATCAAGATGCACCAACAATAGTTTTACGTGCAGAGAAATCTGTACCTGTTGAACATGTTGTGAAGGTTATGGATATCGCTAATCAGAATAAATTTAAGGTGATATTGGCTGTGCAACCTAACTAAACGGCATTGCTTTTCTAATAATTTAAGTAATACAAATTGAAATATTTAGACACTAAACACAAACGTAATTCGGCTAGCATCACTGCTCTTATAGCACTGATACTACTTTTGTTGTTGTTTGTTAGTGGGCTTCAATATATGGATCCTCCGCCAGAGTACGGTGTAGCTGTAAACTTTGGTACTACAGATTTTGGAAGTGGCAATAAACCACTTAGCGAACCAAGTAAAGCTATAGAAGAAGCTGTTGAAGAACCAGAACCTGAAACGTCTGAAGTAGTACCAACACCTGCAGAAGCAAGTACAAAAGCAGAAGACGTAATTACACAAGATAACCCTGAGACTATTGCCATAAAGAAACAAAAAGAAGCAGAAGCTAAAGCCAAAGCTGAAGCTGAGCGTATCGTAAAAGAACAAAAAGAAGCCGAAGAAAAAAAACGTGTCGAAGAAGCTGAGAAAAAAAGAAAATTAGATAATCTTATCGGCGGCGTAAAGAATGCAGAGGGCAATACCGATGGTGGAGAAGGACCAGATAATACAAATGGGAATAAAGGTCAGTTAGATGGAGATCCTTATGCGCCAAGTTATTTTGGTGGTTCAGGCCCAGGTAAAGGTGGTGTAGGCTTTGGTTTAGGTGGAAGAGGGAAACCATCACGACAAATCTTTAAGCAAGACTGTAATGAATACGGACTGGTTGTTGTAAAAATTGAAGTTAACAGAGCTGGGAAAGTTGTAAGCGCAGAACCTGGCATTAGAGGCACTACAAATACGCATCCTTGTTTATTAGGACCAGCAAAAAAAATAGCTATGTCTCATAAATGGCCTGCAGATAGTGATGCACCAGCAAGACAAATTGGTTTTGTTAGTATTAATTTTGATGTTGGTCAATAACCTATGAATTATAACGATACTGTTAGTTGGATGTTTCAACAATTACCGATGTATCAAAACAAAGGTAAAGTTGCTTTTAAAAAAGACTTATCTAATACAATAAAGTTAGCTACACACTTAAATGCACCACATCATAGGTTTAAAACACTACATGTTGGTGGTACTAATGGTAAAGGCTCTACGAGTCATATGCTAGCGTCTATACTTCAAGAGGCTGGTTATAAAGTCGGTTTATACACCTCTCCACATTTAAAAGATTTTAGAGAACGTATTAAAATTAATGGTAAGGTTGTAAGCAAACAATTTGTTAGTGGTTTTATAAAATGTAATAAAACATTTTTAGAATCAAATAGCTTATCCTTTTTTGAGATGACCGTTGGTATGGCATTCGATTATTTTGCAAAACAAAAGGTAGATATTGCTATTATTGAAGTTGGCTTAGGTGGTCGGTTAGATTCTACCAATATTATTACACCACAACTTTCTGTAATCACTAATATTGGTTATGATCATATGCAGTTTTTAGGCGATACGCTTCCTAAAATAGCAAGTGAAAAAGCAGGTATTATAAAACCTAATGTACCTGTTGTTATTGGTGAAACACATCCTGAAACTCAATCTGTATTTATTGATATGGCAAAAAGAACAGATTCAGAAATTTATTTTGCAGACCAATTAGTACCTCAAGACTTAGAGTGCGACTTAAAAGGTTCTTACCAAAAACACAATGTAAAGACCGTAGCTAAAGCTATTGATATATTAAATCAGTTAGACTTTGCAATTACAACAACTCATCTTAAGCAAGGCCTTTTACAGGTAGTTAAAAATACAGGTTTACAAGGGAGATGGCAGGTTATTGGCAGTATACCTAAGATTGTGTGCGATACTGCTCATAATAAAGAAGGCTTAATTTATGTTATAGAGCAAATACAATCTGAAACTTTTAAATACCTACATATTGTCTTCGGTGTTGTTAGTGATAAAGATTTAGAGTCTATTAAACCGTTACTTCCAAAGCATGCGACTTACTATTTTTGTAAGCCAAACGTACAAAGAGGGCTCGATGCAGAATTATTAAGATTAAATTTTAAAAAAAATCAATTATTTGGTGACGCTTATAATTCTGTTGCTGAAGCTTTAAATGCTGCAAAATCAAAGGCTTATAAAGATGATTTTATTTATGTTGGAGGAAGTACTTTTGTCGTAGCAGAAATAATTTAAATTTTTTATAAAAAACCTTTTGAGATTTTAAAAACTAGTCTATATTTGCAGTCCTTATAAATAGGGCGACTAGCTCAGTTGGTTCAGAGCACTTGGTTTACACCCAAGGGGTCAGGGGTTCGAATCCCTTGTCGCCCACACAAAAAAAATCTCGATTTGCTATTGCAAAATCGAGATTTTGTTTTTACAATGAATTCTATTTAAGTTTTAAAGCTTTTTCTTTTTTTAGCAACAACCTAGGCTTTATAAAAAAAAGTCTAATCTTTAGTTTGTAATGATAGTTTTTAGTAAATGATGTAGAATGGCATGTTTAATTGCTGTTTGCAATTAAAAATCTGTTTAGCAACTTATAAAAAAGCCTAAGTAATATTTTAAGAAAGTAATAGGGCTAGTTTAAGCTTAATTATTTGTATTTAAGTACTTATATTAATAAGTCTATAGCAGCTCTAAAATACGTTCTAAAGCCATACCTCTTGATCCTTTTATTAATATTGAAGCGTCTTTTAATTTTAAGCCAGATATGTTCGTTTTTAAATCTTCAAACGTTTCATATTTACTAGAGGTCTTTTTAGATTTGGTGTTAAAGAAGTTTTTACCAATTAAGAAAATGTTAGTTTCAAAGTTAGTTTCTACATAATCTACAATGGCTTGGTGTTCTTCAGCAGCATCTTTACCTAGTTCAAACATATCACCTAAAAAGAGATACTTATTTTTTGCTTTAAGCTGTTTTATGTTTTTTAAGGCTGCAAGCATACTCGTTGGGTTAGCATTGTAGGCATCTAGTATAATTTGATGGTTTCCTTTGCTTATAATTTCCGATCGATTATTATCTGGGGCATAGTTTTCTATGGCTGTTTTTAGAGCACTAGTTTTTACTTTAAAATGGTTTCCTATCCCTACAGCTATAGCAATATTACTATAGTTGTAATCGCCAATTAGTAAACTTTTAATAGTTGTATTGTCATAGTTAAACTCAACAAAAGGATCTGCTTTCTTAAATGTTATTATACAGTCATTTTTAGGATTAGAGCCAAAGGTGATGCGTTTGTGGTAATCTTTAATTTGTTCGGTCTGTTTTATATCTTCGGTATTTATAAACACCGTCATTTCATTTTCTCTAATGTAATGGTATAACTCAGATTTTCCTTTTATAACACCTTCAATACTACCAAATCCTTCAAGATGTGCTTTTCCAAAATTGGTAATAAGACCATAATTAGGTTGTGCTATTTTACAAAGAAATTCTATCTCTTTTTGGTGATTGGCACCCATTTCTACAATGCCAAAATCTAAATCTTCAGAAAAACTTAACAAGGTTAAGGGGACACCAATATGGTTATTAAGATTGCCTTTGGTAGCTTTTACTTTGTAAGTTGTAGAAAGGACAGTATTAATTAGTTCTTTAGTCGTGGTTTTACCGTTGCTACCTGTTAATGCAATAATAGGAATGTTAATGACTTGTCGGTGGTGTGTAGCAAGTTTTTGTAGCGTTTGTAATACATTGGTAACAAGTATACAATTTTCATTTATTACAGCAGTTTTGTCGTCTACTACGCAATAAAGGGCGCCAGCTTTAAAAGCTTGTGCTACAAATTTGTTGCCATTAAAATTAGCGCCAGTTAAGGCAAAGTACATGGCATTATTGTCAAGTTTTCTTGTATCTGTTGCGATTGAAGAACTCGATTTAAATTTTTGATATAACTGATCTATTCCCATAGACTCAAAAATAAAAAAGTCCTGATAAAAATATCAGGACTTCTTAAAAAATATTCAAAATTTCGTATTAGTTACGTCTCTTACCTTTACCATTTTCAGATTTAGAGCCAACTCTAGAAACAGCACATCTAAAACCGATGTAGTCTGTTGCCATATCTTGTGGGAAGTAACGACGTTGAGCAGGGTCTATCCAATATGCTCTATCTCTCCAAGAACCACCTTTGTAAACTCTTACTTCATCGTTAATTAAAGAGGTTCTGTTATTAGATTTATCGTATTGTCTTACCATTTTTCCGTCTAAAGAATCCATAGAAACAGAATGTTTAGGTGAGTTGTACATTTTTCCAGTATTAGTGTTTTCAGATGAACCTTCGTCAAAAGATTGTCTGTAATAACGAGAAGAACGTTTGTCACCATCTCTAAAGTTTCTATTGTCACTTTGGCTAAATTGTGTTCTTAAATAAGTTTCTTCTTCATCTACAGCAACTTTAGCAATTTCACCTGGTAAGTCTCTTGCAATAATTTTACCATTACTAAGTGTGTCATACACAATATCTTCCATAGTAACAATTCTTACCGTACCATCGTCATTGATTGCGTTTTTTGTGTAAACGTTACCTCTGTAGTAGTTAAAGTCATTAAACTCATCATCTACTATAGGGCGGTACACATCGGCAACCCATTCTGCTACATTACCAGCCATATCATATAAACCAAAAGAGTTTGGCTCGTAAGTTTTAACAGCAGCAGTAATATCTGCACCATCGTCAGACCAACCAGCAATTCCACCGTAATCTCCTTTTCCTTGTTTAAAGTTAGCTAACTGATCTCCACGATTAACACGCTTACCAGATCTTGTGTATTGGCCATCCCAAGGGTATTTTTTTCTTCCTCTATATACATTATACTCTCTAAGTTCGCTTAAACCTAGTGCTGCATATTCCCATTCTGCTTCTGTAGGTAGTCTGTATTTTACAGGTATTAGGCCTGTCTCTCTGTTTGCATACAAATTGGTAGGCTCACCGTTAGCATCTACTTGTTGTTTACGACGACCACCTTCTAAAACATCTGAATTACCACCATAAGTTTGTGATGGTGCATTAATATATGTGTCTGTGCTAAATGTACTCTCAGCACTTACATCTGTATATTGAGAATCTCTTTTTAAATAGCCCGCTTCTTGTAATGACATTTCTGCAACACGGTCTGTTCGCCAATTTGCATACTCTACAGCCTGTATCCAACTTACACCTACAACTGGGTAGTTTGCATAACCAGGGTGACGCAGATAATTTTCTGTCATCATTTCATTATAGCCTAAACGGTTTCTCCATACTAATGTATCAGGAAGTGCTCCCTTATATATTAGAGAATAATTTGGGTCATCTGGTGGATATACATTTTTTAAATAATCTAAATAAATAAGATAATTTAAGTTTGTCACCTCATTCTCATCCATGTAAAAAGATTGAATGTGCTGTTGGTTTGGTGTATTGTTCCAATCATGCATTGGGTCATCTTGTACTTTACCCATGGTAAAAGTACCACCTTCTACAAATGATGTTCCTGGAGGTGTTTCTTGTTCTTTAAATTGGCTGTTATATTGAAAACCACCTTTTTTGTCGTTGATTTTCCAACCTGTAGCACTATCTATATTACCAGAATTAGAAGAACGTTTACAGCCTACTACAGTGGCGCAAAGCGTTAGTGCTATTAAAAATTTTAGGTTTAAGACATTTTTCATATCCATACGTTTAAGTAAGCTCGTTAAATTTTAGACTCGCAATATAACAATTAAAGGTAAACTGACAACTTTTTTTTCGTTCAAAATTTAAAAAAATATGCATTTCATCCTTTTTTTTAAACCGAATATCGGATTTTGAGTCAGATAATCGATGTATTTTGCTCTATCATAACGACACCTAAAATAATATATTGTTGTATTTTTGAAATAAAAATTGCAAAGTCATAATAACGTACTTAGACTAACGTTATTTTTACTTGTGAATGTATGTGTCTTATTTCTCTAATTAAGCGTGTACAACATTAACTTATAATGAATTAATGAAAAATTTATACACACTTTTATTTCTCGGTGTTTTTTTATGTGGTTTTGCTCAACAAAAAAGGGTAACTATAGAATGGGATGGTTATAATGTTTTGCAAACAGCAATTTCAAAGACAGAAGTCCCAGCTTTTAATGCGAAACACTTTAGTTATAATGAAGAAACGGGCTTGACTTATTTTTTACAGTGGCAAAGTACAGGTTTTGCAGACGAGAGTTCTGTAACACTATCTAATGTATCTTATCAAACTATTACAAAAGCAGAGCTAAAAGATTTAGAGGTCGGTTTACTGCCTAATACCACTAAGTTTAGTTTATCTAACGTGAATGCTAGAGATAAAAAATCTCATTATTTTCAAATCTCACCATTAATTAAAGAAGGTAATGCTTACAAGAAAATAACTGCATTTACAATTAATTACACATTAAAACAGGGGAGGCCTGCATCGGTAACTGCTAAAAATATTACAAATTCGGTATTAAGCTCTGGCGAATGGTATCGATTTTATATTGATAAATCGGGTGTTTTTCAATTAACAAAAAGTTTTTTAGGAAGTATAGGTGTTAATACAAATGCGGTAGATCCTAGAACTATTAAAGTGTTTGGTAATGGTGGTAGAATGTTGCCATTACTTAATTCTGAAAACTACCCAATAGATGTTGAAGAAAATGCAGTGAAGTTTGTAGGCGAAAACGATGGTGTGTTTAATAATGGAGATTATATTTTGTTTTATGGTGAAGGCCCTAATTCTTATAATGAAGAAAGTGCAACTAATATTAATTTATATGCAGATAAGACGTATTACTATATTAATATAAGTGCTGGTAACGGAAAACGAATACAGCCAATGCCAATTATAAATGCTGCTGCGAATATTCAAATTAATACATTTCAGGATTACCAATATTATGAAGTAGATGAGTTTAATTTAGCAAAACTAGGTCGTCGATGGTATGGTGACGAATTTGATGTTGAAAATGAACGTTCTTACGATTTTGAGTTTCCTAATTTAGTAGCAGAAGAACCTATCGATTTTAAGATTAGAGTAGGTGCCGTGTCTGAAACGACTAGTAGCATGGCTGTGTCAGTTAACGGTAGTCAAGTCACAGCTTTAAATCTTCCGCTTGCAGATTTTAGTTCTGTTTTAGCGAGTGAAAGTAGCTTTAGCAATCAAATAAACGCAACCTCGAGTTCAGTTACTGTAACTTTAGACTATAATAATAATGGTAATCCATCCTCTAACGCTTTTTTAGATTTTATTTCTTTAGAGGCAACACGTCTTTTAATTTATGATGGTGATCAACTTGTTTTTAAGAATACAGAGACTATTACCACGCCAGGTGTTGCGGAGTATGTTTTAACTAATGCCAATGTCGTTAGAGAGGTTTGGGATATAACAGATAGGTTTAATGTAACCTCTGCTCTAAATACTGATGGTGCAACAAGTTTTTCATTTAAAGCACCATCTGGTGAAGAAAGAAATTATTTAGCTTTTGCAAATTCAGATTTTTTTCAACCTAAAAAAGATCCTATTAGCACCATTGCGAATCAAAACTTAAAAGGAACAATTTTTCAGAATGCACAAGGTCAATTTCAAGATATAGATTATATAGTTGTAACGCCTGCTAATTTAAGGTCTCAGGCAGAACGACTTGCGCAAATAAATAGAGATCAATACAGCCTTAATGTAAAGGTGGTAACCTTACAAGAAATTTATACAGAGTTTAGTACGGGTAGCCAAGATATAGCTGCTATAAGAAACTTTGTTAGATATGTTTATGAGAATGCTAGTGCACCAAGCGAACGCTTAAAATACTTGTGTTTATTTGGTGATGCTTCTTACGATTATAAAGACAGAATAAGAGATAACACCAATATTGTACCTTCTTGGTACACTATAAATAGTTTTAGCCTTACCAATTCATTTATTTCTGACGACTTTTTTGGTATGTTAGATGAAGATGAAGGTTCTATGTCGGTTAATAATGATCGTTTAGATATTGCAATTGGTAGAATACTAGTAGAAGATGTACAACGCGCCAAAGATATTGTAGATAAAATAGAATCTTACTACCAAAAAGAGGCTTATGGTAGTTGGCGAAATAATCTCTTATTAATTTCTGATGATGTAGATATATCTTGGGAAAAGATTTTACAAAATACTACAGATGGTATTGGTACTGAGATCGAAGCGCAAAAGCCATTTGTAAATGTAGTTAAAATACATACTGATGCATTTCAGCAAGAAGCATCAGCAGCCGGTAACAGATACCCACAGGTTAATGAAGCTATAAAAGATGCTATTGAGGTAGGTGCACTTGTGGTTAATTATTTTGGACATGGTGGTGAAGATGGTTTAGCAAAAGAGCGCATATTCGATAAGATTGATGCTCAAGAAATTAATAACATTTGTAAATTTAATTTGTTTGTAACCGTAACTTGTGAGTATACAAAGTTTGATAACCCAAACAGAGATACCGCTGGTGAGTTTACATTTTGGAATAAAAATGGGGGTGCTATTGCACTTATAACAACAACAAGACAAATTTTTGTAACTACAGGTGTCACTTATAATGAAACTTTAGATGATTATTTGTTTGCATTTGGTTCTAACGACTACCCTACAATAGGTGAGGCGCTTAGGTTAACAAAAGTAGATAATAGTGTTGCGGGTTCTTCACAAAAAAGGTTGGTATTCTTAATTGGTGATCCTGCTATGAAATTAGCATTTCCAAAACCAGACATAAGATTAACGCATGTAAATGAGGTTCCAATCGCACAGCCAATAGATACATTAAAGGCATTGAGCTACACAAAATTGGCTGGCGAAGTTTTAGATTTTAATGGCAATGTTTTAACCAACTATAATGGTGTGCTTACTGCTACAATTTTCGATAAACCAATAGAGAGACAGACCTTGGCAAATGATGGTATTACAGAAGCTGGTCAAGAAATTGTTTTAAACTTTACAACATTGGGGGAGGTTTTATTTAAAGGGCAAGCTACGGTTGAAAACGGATTATTTGAATTCGATTTTATAGTGCCAAGAGATATAGGTATTCCTATAGGAAACGGAAAAGTTAGTTTCTACGCTCAAACCGATAGTCCGCTTTCAGATCAGGCAGGATCCAATTTTGATATCAAAATAGGTGGTATAAATGAAAATGCTCCAGAAGATAATGTAGGCCCTGTTATTAATCTGTTTATGAATGACGAAAATTTTGTTTCAGGTGGTATTACAAACGAATCGCCCAATCTACTAGCAAAACTACAAGATGAAAATGGTATAAATACAGCAAGTGGTATTGGTCATGATATAATTGCAATATTAGATGGAGATGAAACTAATCCGTTTGTTTTAAACGACTACTACCAGGCAAACGTAGATGATTATACTAACGGTGTTGTAAGTTATCCTTTTAGAGATTTAGAGCCAGGCTTGCACACATTAACATTAAAAGCTTGGGATGTTTACAATAATTCATCAACAGCAGAGTTTCAATTTTTAGTTTTTGATAAAGATGAAGCGTTGGTTATTAATAATGTTTTAAACTATCCAAATCCATTTGTCAGTTATACAGAGTTTTGGTTTAATCATAATAGTACAGAACCATTAGATGTTTCTGTACAAATATTTACAGTTTCAGGAAAATTAGTAAGAACTTTAAATGGGCAAACATCAGGTGGTAGTAAAGCGGCAAGCACGCTTTCTAAAGATATTATTTGGGACGGAAGAGACGATTTTGGTGATAAAATAGGAAAAGGTGTGTATGTCTATAAACTAAAAGTGAGATCTAACCGTTTAAATATAGAAGTTGAAAAAATTGAAAAACTTGTCATACTGTAATAATAAATTATATTTGTTAATCAGTTTGCTCTCCAAACTAGTGCTATGAACTTAATAAAACACATGAAAAAACACATATTTACTGTTATCGCTTTTGCAATGTTTAATGTTACATTTGCTCAAAATACAGTTCAGCTTATACCACAAAATGATAGTCGTGTAATCACAACCGGATTGCCGTTTATGTTAATTGCGCCAGACTCAAGAGCTGCTGGTATGGGTGACCAAGGGGTTGCAACTTCTGTTGATGGTTTTTCTCAACAATGGAATCCAGCAAAATATGCGTTCTCTGAAGTTAAATCTGGTGTAGGTCTAAGTTTTACACCATACCTAACCCGTTTAGTAAATGATATTTCGTTGAGTTATGCAACTTATTTTAATAGGTTAGATGATAATAGTGCCGTTTCTGCCAGTTTAAAATATTTTACATTAGGTGAAATTGTTTTAACACAAGATGCTAATGATCCTGGTATTGCGGTTAAACCAAATGAATACGCAATAGATGTTGCGTATGCTTTAAGATTAGGAGAGCAATTTTCTATGGCTGTTGGTTTACGTTATATGAGGTCTGCCTTAAGAGTACCAGGTATTGGCGATGCAGCACCTATTGAGCCAGCAAGTACATTTGGTGCAGATATAACAGGTTACTATCAAAGTGAAGAGCAAGCTTATAATGATTTTAATGGGCGTTGGCGAATTGGTTTTGCAATACAAAATTTAGGACCAAAATTTCAGTACGATGATGGTGGTCAAGATGTGTTTCAGCCTACAAACTTAAGATTAGGTGCAGGTTTTGATTTTATTTTCGATGAATATAGTAAATTAGGTATTACAGCAGAAGTTTCTAAATATTTAGTACCAACACCTCCTATAACAGGAGATAAAATTGTTTTTACAGATGCTAATGGTGATGGTGTATTTAATGAAGATGATGGTGATTTTCAAACAGAAGACCAAGAAGCAGAATCTATAACTAATGGTACACATATTATTAGTGGGCAAAGTAACGATGTAAGTTTTATTAATGGTGTGTTTCAGTCTTTTGGTGATGCACCAGGTGGTTTTAGCGAAGAGCTAAGAGAGTTTACATACTCGTTAGGTGCAGAATATCTCTATCAAGATTCTTTTGCATTAAGACTTGGTTATTTTAATGAAGCAGAAGATAAAGGCGCTCGTAAGTTTTTTGCGCTAGGTGCCGGTTTTAAATACTCAACTATAAATATAGATTTATCATACTTATTTTCAGCATCACAAGTACAAAGTCCATTAGAGAATACGTTACGTTTTTCATTAACGTTTAACTTTGGTTCTGGCGAGTATAATGAATACTAGAAAAAAAGGATAAATGATTTAATTTTAAAAACTATTGTTTGTAAAAAGACAATAGTTTTTTTGTCTAAAAAATAGAATTTATGGAGCATTTAAAAATTGAAACAACCTTAGAAGTTTATAATACCATTAGCGAGTTGTCTCAAGACATTCAAAGTCTAATGAGTGAAGCCATAGAGGCAAGAAATAATGCATATGCTCCTTATTCAAATTTTAACGTTGGTGCAGCTATACTGTTAGATAACACCAAAGTTGTTATTGGCAATAACCAAGAAAATGCAGCTTATCCCTCTGGCTTGTGTGCAGAGCGTACGGCCATTTATTACGCAGGTGCCAAATACCCTAAAGCTAAAATCTTAAAAATGGCTTTAACGGCATCGTCACAAAACCAGGTTACAGATAAGCCAATACCACCATGTGGAGCTTGCAGGCAAGCAATAGCTGAGTACGAGATTAAACAAGAGCAACCTATAGAAATTTACTTTATGGGTGCACAAGGCAAGGTGGTTAAATCGAAATCCCTAGCCAACTTATTGCCTTTGCTTTTTGAAAGTTCAGTATTATAAGCTTTTTGTTGCGATAAATTTAATAATATCTTCTTTTTTTTACCAAATACTCTTTCTTAAGTAGTGGCTAAAGTGTTATTTTTGCTATTCGGATTAAAAGACGGATCAAAAAATGCAAAAAGTAACAAAAGAGGTTTACCTTAAGTGGTATGAAGACATGCTGTTTTGGCGTAAGTTTGAAGATAAACTAGCCGCAGTTTATATTCAGCAAAAAGTTAGAGGATTTCTTCATTTATACAATGGACAAGAGGCTGTATTAGCAGGTGCTTTACATGCTATGGATTTAACAAAAGATAAAATGATTACAGCATACCGTAATCACGTTCAGCCCATTGGTATGGGTGTAGATCCTAAGCGCGTAATGGCAGAATTATTTGGTAAAGCAACAGGGACATCTCAAGGTTTGGGAGGTTCTATGCACATCTTTTCTAAAGAGCACCGTTTTTATGGTGGTCATGGTATTGTAGGTGGTCAAATTCCACTAGGTGCTGGTATTGCTTTTGGTGATAAATATCATGGTAACGATGCCGTAACCTTATGTTGTTTTGGTGATGGAGCGGCAAGACAAGGTTCACTTCACGAAACATTTAACTTAGCAATGCTTTGGAATTTACCAGTAGTATTTGTTTGTGAAAATAACGGATACGCCATGGGAACTTCTGTAGAGCGTACTGCAAACCATACTGATATTTGGAAACTTGGTTTAGGTTACGAAATGCCATGCGGACCTGTAGATGGAATGAATCCTGTAAAAGTTGCAGAAGCATTTGATGAAGCTATTCAACGTGCTCGTACAGGCGGTGGACCAACATTTTTAGAATTAAAAACATACCGTTACAGAGGGCATTCTATGTCTGATGCACAACATTACAGAACTAAAGACGAAGTTGCAGAATACAAGAAAATAGATCCTATTACACAAGTAAAAGAAGCTATACTCGAAAACAACTATGCTACTGAAGACGCCCTTAAAGAGATAGATAAGCGTGTTAAGAAGTTAGTAAATGAATGTGAGAAGTTTGCAGACGAGTCACCATATCCAGACCTTAGTCTTATGTATGATGCTGTTTACGAACAAGAAGATTATCCATTTATTCAACACAAAATATAGATTATGGCAGAAGTAATTAATATGCCACGCTTAAGCGACACCATGGAAGAAGGTACCGTTGCAGCTTGGTTAAAGAACGTTGGAGATAAGATTGAAGAAGGAGATATTTTAGCCGAAATTGAGACCGATAAAGCCACAATGGAGTTTGAGTCTTTTTATGAAGGTACTTTACTTTATATTGGTGTACAAGAAGGTGAAACTACAGAAGTAGATAAGCTTTTAGCTATTATAGGTGAAGCGGGTGAAGATATTTCAAGTCATTTAAGTGGAGATATTAAAAATGAAGATAAAGAAAATGTCATAGAGAGTGCTAACGCTTCACCTCAAGATGTTTCAACTGATGCAAAATCTGAAGCATTACCAGAAGGTGTTATCGTGGTGACAATGCCACGTTTAAGTGACACGATGGAAGAAGGTACTGTAGCCACATGGTTAAAGAATGTTGGTGATGAGGTAGAAGAAGGTGATATTTTAGCTGAGATAGAGACAGATAAAGCGACGATGGAATTTGAATCATTTCAATCTGGGACACTATTATACGTAGGTTTAAACGAGGGAGATTCTGCTAAAGTAGATGCACTATTAGCTATTATTGGCCCAGCCGGAACAGATGTTGCTCATATTGCTAAAAACTTTAAAGTTGGTGGTGATGCACCAAAAGTAGAAGTGAAACCTGAGCCTAAAAAAGAAACGCCTAAAGTAGCTGCTGTTAAAACACCAAAAACTGCAACTAAGCCTGCGGTTAGTGTAACTACAAATACAGCCAACGGAAGAATATTTGCTTCACCTTTAGCTAAGAAAATGGCTGAAGAAAAAGGGATTCAATTAGCACAAGTAAACGGATCTGGTGAAAACGGACGTATTGTAAAGAAAGATATAGAAAATTTTACACCAGTTTCAATTGCACAGTCTTCTAGTACTGTAGCTAAATTTGTACCATCGGGTCAAGAAGATTTTGATGAAGTTGCAAACTCTAACATGCGAAAAGCTATCGCTAAAAATTTAGCAAAGTCTAAATTTTCTGCACCACATTATTACTTAAATGTTGAGTTTGATATGGAGAATGCAATGGCATTTAGAGCGCAATACAATTCTTTACCAGAGACTAAAATTTCTTACAACGATATGATTGTTAAGGCATGTGCATTAGCATTACGTCAGCATCCGCAAGTTAACTCACAATGGTTTGATGACAGAATGCAATTAAATAATCATGTACATATAGGTGTAGCAGTAGCTGTGCCAGATGGTTTATTAGTGCCTGTAGTAAAGTTTGCAAATGAGCAAAGCTTAACACAAATTGGTGCTGCAGTTAAAGAATATGCCGGTAAAGCTAGAAACAAAAAATTAGCTTTAGATGAAATGGAAGGAAGCACATTTACCATTTCTAACCTAGGTATGTTTGGTATAGAGAGTTTTACATCTATTATAAACCAGCCCAATTCGGCTATTTTATCTGTAGGAGCTATAGTTGCTAAACCAGTAGTTAAAAACGGAAACGTAGTAGCAGGTAATACTATGAAATTAACATTAGCTTGCGATCATAGAACCGTAGATGGTGCAACTGGCGCACAGTTCCTTCAAACATTAAAAGACTACATTGAAAACCCAGTAACCATGTTAGTTTAAAATATTAACGGGTGTATTGTTCTAATTTTATTTAATAACTAATAATATCAATAAATCCTGTTCCATTAGTTTGAAACAGGGTTTTGTTTTATGTATTGAAATTAATAACTAATAAAACTTCAAATCAAAATGAAAAATTTAAAAGTAGTAGTGTTTATGGCTCTCCTATCGTTATGTATGCTAGGTAATGCACAAAAAAAGAAAGTAGCAATAATTACATTTTATGCTGATAAGTCTATAGACCTTTCTGAGGTAGATGCAGGGGCTGATTTTATTGCTAAAAATTCAAAATTAAGTGATAATCCAAATTTTAACCTGAGTAAGCCATTAAATGATTTCCATAAAGCATTTTTTAGTAACTACGTAGGTGAATTTGACTTTGAGCTTATACCTGAAGAAACAGTTTTACAGTTGCCAGAGTATCAGCAATATGAAGCAGATTATGGTGATTATAAAAACATTGGTAATCAAGAAGCCTTTACATCTGTAGAAGGGTACAAAGTTGTACAGAGTTACGGGAGTAGATTAGAGGTTAAAAACCTTAAGCCTATTGCAGAAGCCTTGGGTGCTGACGCTATAATGTTTGTAAGATTAGACTATAGATTTAAGAAAACAGGTGTTGGTAAATTTGGTTACTTTAGTATTCAGTCATCTGTAAGAATAGATTTATTTTCAAAAGATAATAACAGTATTTTTCAGTTTAGTGAAATAGCTGGTTCTAAGAAAAAAGCTGTAATGGTTGGCGGTATTCCTGTAATGACACCAGATAAAATTCAGCCTATGTGCGAGAGTGCAACACAAGAACTTATTAAAGATATGAATAAAAAGATAGATAGACTTTCAAAAAAAGTAAATAAGAAATTATAGTCTAAGTCACTTTTTAAAATTTTAAATCCTGTTTCGATATTCTTTTGAAACAGGATTTTTTATCTTTAAACTCAAATTAAATTTTTATTATGAAAAAAACACTGTCTTTAATTGTTATCGTATTTTTAATCTCTTGTTCTGCAAGTAAAACGAAAGAAGTTACAAGCACAAGTATAAAAACAAGTATGGAGTATTTAGCTTCAGATGAATTACAAGGTAGAGCAACAGGTAGTGAAGGCATTGAGAAAGCAGCTGTTTATATTGAAAATTTCCTTAAAGAAAATGGTATAAAACCTTATTTTGAAACCTACCGAGATAATTTCGAATTTGTAAATAAAAGAGGTGCTAAAGACGGAGAAGAAGCGCCTGTAGTTAAAGGGTTTAATGTTGTTGGTGTTGTAGAAGGAAACGATCCTAAATTAAAAAACGAATTTATTATATTAGGTGGTCACTACGATCATATAGGATTTGGTAAAGAAGTAAATGGAGATACTATAGCAAATGGTGCCAATGATGATGCTTCTGGTACTATAGCAGCTATGGAATTGGGTAAATACTTTGCGAAATCTAAAACAAATAAAAGAAGTATTCTTATTACGCTTTATTCTGCAGAAGAAATGGGTTTAAAAGGGTCTAGTCATTTAGCTGCACGTTTAAAAACTGAAGGTCTAAATGCTTACACTATGATTAATTTTGAAATGATAGGTGTACCAAGAGCAGCAACTCAAGCCATGGCTTACATGAGTGGTTACGAGCGTTCTAATTTTGCAGAAACACTAAATACCTATGCAGGTAATGAGGTTGTCGGTTTCTTTGACAAAGCAAAAAACATGAATCTATTTATGCGATCAGATAATTACCCGTTCTACAAAGAACTAAAAATACCAGCGCATGCAATTTCTACATTCGATTTTACAAACTTTGATTATTATCATCATGTAGATGATGAAGCTAGTGAAATGAATTATGAGCACATGGCAACATTTATTAATAAGATGATACCTGCATTAGAAGGTATGATGAATGCAACAACAAAAGAAGTCGTTTTAAAAGATGAGTAAAAATATAATAATTACAGGTACTAGTCGAGGAATAGGTTTTGAACTTGTTCACCTTTTTGCTAACCAAGGTCATAACGTATTGGCTTTGTCTCGAAATGCTGCGCCAGTAGCCAACCTTCACTTTGATAATATAACATCGTTTGCTTTTGACTTGTGCAACCAAAACGATTATAATAAAGTAGAGGAGTTTATAAAAGCAGAGTGGAAACATGTAGATGTTTTAATAAATAACGCAGGTATGTTACTAAATAAACCTTTTGCAGAGACGACCTTTAATGATTTCTCTAAGGTTTATGAAACCAATGTTTTTGGAGTTTCAGAAATGACAAGACGTGTATTACCGTTTATGAAATCAGACGGTCACGTGGTTACAATTAGCTCAATGGGAGGTATTCAAGGCAGTATGAAGTTTCCAGGATTAGCAGCATACAGTTCTAGTAAAGGTGCTGTAATTACGTTAACCGAGTTGTTAGCAGAAGAATATAAAGAAACAGGACCTCAGTTTAATGTGTTGGCACTAGGCGCTGTACAAACCGAGATGCTAAAAGAAGCTTTTCCAGATTATCAAGCACCAACAACTGCATTAGAAATGGCTACTTATATTCATAATTTTTCACTAACAGGTAATGCCTTTTATAACGGTAAAGTTTTACAGGTGTCTAACTCTACTCCTTAATTGTTTAAATCATAAATGATAAAAACACTGCTTTTAGATTTTGTACCTAGTCCATCTATTCATCTTTTAGTTAACTTATTAGATGCAGATAATTTAAGCGTTAAAATTAAGAACGAAAGAAAAACACGTCACGGCGATTATAGGCAATTACCAAACGGAAAACATCAAATAACGGTTAATTCTAATTTAAATCCGTATCGTTTTTTAATCACTTTAGTGCATGAGGTTGCACATTTTGAAGCCTACAAAATACATGGTAAAACTATAAAACCGCACGGAAAAGAATGGAAACAAACATTTCAACATTTAATGCTGCCCTTTTTGCGACCAGAAATATTTCCGTTAGAGTTATTGCCATTGCTAGCAAAACATTTTATAAACCCTAAAGCATCTAGCGATACAGATACACAACTCGCTTTTGCTTTAAAGCAATTTAATGAACCTAACGATAAGCACTATGTTTTTGAAGTATCTTTAGGGCAAGATTTTAAGCTTTATAATGGTCGGGTTTTTAAGATGGGTAATAAACGCAGAAAACGTTTTGAGTGTGTAGAAGTTAAAACAGGCAAATTGTATTTGTTTAACCCTAATGCAGAAGTAGAATTAATAAAGAATGAAAAATAAAAATTATTACGCCATATTAATGGCAGGCGGTGTAGGTTCAAGATTTTGGCCTGTAAGTACTAAAGATTTTCCTAAACAATTTCACGATATGTTAGGTACAGGAGATACTTTAATACAAAAAACCTTTAAACGCCTCTCGCATCTTATACCCGAAGAAAATATTTTTATTTTAACCAACGAGCGCTATAACGATTTGGTTTTTGAGCAATTGCCAGGTATTACCAAACGGCAAGTTGTTTTAGAGCCAGCTATGAGAAATACTGCACCTTGTATTCTGTATGCAGCACTCAAAATTGAAAAAGAAAATAAAGATGCTGTAATGATTGTAGCACCAAGCGACCATTGGATAGAAGATGAGCAAGCCTTTTCTGATAATGTAAAATCTGCTTTTGACTATTGCCAGTCTAACTCAGCTTTAATGACATTGGGTATTACACCTACATTTCCTAATACAGGTTATGGTTATATAGAATATGATAAATCTACAACGGCCAAAATTAAATCTGTAAAGCAATTTAGAGAAAAGCCAGATTATGAAACAGCCAAGATTTTTATAGATCAAGGTAATTTTTTATGGAATGCTGGCATCTTTATGTGGAGTGCTAAAACCGTTATCGCTGCTTTTAAGACTAATCAACCCAAATTATTTGGCTTATTTGAAAGTGGTTATAGTGCTTACAATACAGAGTTTGAAGACGACTTTATAAGGGATAATTATGCCAAAGCTGAAAACATATCTGTGGACTATGCCCTAATGGAAAAAAGTGAGAATGTATTTGTGATTCCTGCTATTTTTGATTGGAATGATTTAGGGACCTGGGGAAGTCTTTACGATAAACTAGATAAAGATAAAAATAACAATGCAGTCGTAAATTCTAAGGTCCTAGTTGAAGACGCTTCTGGTAACATGATTCGTTCTAAAAAAGACAAAGTTGTAGTTATAGACGGACTAAAAGATTACATAATTGTAGATAAAGACGAAGTTTTACTTATCTTTCCTAAGGCAAAAGAGCAAGATATTAAAAAAGTACTCCAAAATGTGAAAGCTAATTTTGGTGAAGAATACGGCTAAATATGAGTAATGAAAGTAAATTCGACTTTTCTGAAGAAGAGCAAAAAAATCAAATAGATAAAGACAAAGCAGTCGAAGAGAAAAAAGATGCTGTAAAAAAAGATGCTCAGGGCTTATTTACTAGTGTGTCTGTTTTTTTGAGTGAATTGCTAGACTTTAGAGATGATACAGATAGAGATGCTACCCTAGATGCCATTAAAGCAGATATTCCGTTTAAAGGTGCAACAGCATGGATACTAATTTGCTCTATTTTTGTTGCATCTATAGGTTTAAACGCCGATTCTACAGCAGTTGTTATTGGTGCCATGTTAATTTCACCATTAATGGGCCCCATTTTAGGGATTGGACTATCTATTGCGATTAATGATATTGATACATTAAAGAAGTCTTTAATAAACCTAGCAACAATGATTGTATTGAGTTTATTAACTGCATTTTTATTCTTTAAGTTTTTTCCAACAGGAGATTTTCCTGCACCGGAGATTTTAGCACGAACGAAGCCTGATGTTAGAGATGTTTTAATTGCATTTTTTGGTGGTGCTGCTTTAATTATTGCACGTACCAAAAAAGGAACTATTGCTTCCGTTATTTTTGGTGTAGCAATTGCAACAGCTTTAATGCCTCCATTATGTGCAGCTGGTTATGGTTTAGCACATAATTGGGAATTTTTTGTAGGTGCTATGTATTTGTTTACCATCAATACTATTTTTATTGCCTTAGCAACATTCTTAGTGCTTAAGGTTTTGCGTTTTCCGATGTTAAAATACGCCAACTCTAAAAAGCGCAAGCGCATTGCACAATTTGCATCCTTAGTTGCGATTTTGGTTATGGCGCCTGCTATATGGACCTTTGTTAATTTTATTAAACAAAGTGGGTTAGAGGGTGACTATAAAAATTTCATGAAAACAGAGGTAGAATCTAATAACGAATTATGGTTGCAAAATGATATTCCGCATTGGGAAGACAAGGAAATAATTTTATATTTTAATGGTGAAATTACAGATGCTACGGTTGCAGATTTAAATAATGAAATTAAAAATTATGAAAAAATAAAAGATTTTAATCTTGTAATAAAAGGGAATAAAAATCGAAGTATAGATAAAATTTCAGAAGCATACGATCGTGCTATCAGAGATTTAGATCAAAAAGATCTTATAATTACGGGACTTCAAAAACAAGTAGAACAGTTAGAAACAAGTATCACTAATTTAAACAAACAAATAGAGTCTAAAAATGCTCTAGGGACAGTCTCTTTTACAAAATTATCTCGCGATGCTAAAGTGCGATTTAGCGAATTAGAGTTTTTTGGTTATGCTAAAATGTTAGAGTCGAAAGACTTTATTAATATAGATACCGTAACTGTGGCCAACGTAAAGTGGAAAGTGTCATTAAAAGATAGTGTTATATTAGCTAGAGAAAGTGCACTACAGAAATGGCTAAAAGAAGAACTAAAAGTTGATACGGTTTTTGTGAGAAGAAACTAACTATTCGTTTTCTTCTAGATACATTTTACGTACTTTTTTAAATAACTCAGAAGAATAAACAAAGTCGGTTACAACTTCATTATCAGTTTTAAAGATGGTGTCTTTTGAGCCTTCCCACGCTTTTAGACCATCTTTTAAGAAAACTATTTTTTCACCAATTTCCATAACAGAATTCATATCGTGAGAGTTAATTACAGTTGTTATATTAAACTCATCTGTAATTTCTTGTATTAAATTGTCAATAACAATTGCTGTTTTAGGATCTAAACCCGAGTTAGGTTCATCACAAAATAAATATTTAGGGTTATTTACAATCGCCCTAGCAATTGCGACACGTTTTTGCATACCACCAGAAGCTTCACTTGGCATTTTATAATGTGCATCAGATAAATTTACACGGTTTAAAACAACATCGACGCGTTCTTCCATTTCACTTTTACTTTGTTTAGTAAACATACGAAGCGGAAACATTACATTTTCTGCAATAGTCATAGAATCAAATAAGGCACTGCCTTGAAATACCATTCCTATTTCAGAGCGTAACTCTCTTTTTTCATCTGCGCTTAGTAAACTAAAAATTTTACCATCGTAAGAAATAGAACCACTTTCATAATCAAATAAACCTAATAAGCATTTTAAAAATACAGTTTTACCAGAGCCACTTTGTCCTATAATAAGATTGGTCTTTCCTTTTTCAAAAGAAGTAGAAATTCCTTTTAAAATATGTGTATCACCGAATGATTTATGTAAATCTTTAACCTCAATCATTAGCCTAAAAGTAAACTGGTTAGTAAAAAGTTTAATAGAATAATTACAACACTAGTCCAAACAAAAGATGTTGTACTTGCTTTACCAACTTCTAATGCGCCACCTTTCATAAAGTAGCCATAAAATGAAGGTATAGTAGCCAGTACAAATGCAAAAACTAATGTTTTAAAAAAAGCATAATAAATATGAAAAGGAATAAAATCGGTTTGAATACCTTGTATATAATCTTCAAGCGTACCATAACCACCATATACACAGGCTGCCATACCACCAAGTACTCCTAAAAACATAGCAATAGATATTACAAAAGGGTATAGGGTGAGCGCAATAAATTTGGGGAAAACAAGATAATTTATAGCATTAATACCCATAACTTCTAAGGCGTCAATTTGTTCTGTAACACGCATTGTCCCTATACTCGACGTAATAAATGAACCTACTTTACCTGCCATAATTATAGAGATAAATGTAGGTGCAAATTCTAAAATAATAGATTGGCGCGTTGCAAAACCAACCAAATATTTTGGGATTAGCGGATCGCTTATATTTAATGAGGTTTGTATGGCAACAACTCCGCCAACAAAAAAAGCTATAAATGCTACAATACCTAAAGACCCAATAATTAAATCGTCAATGTCTTTAAGTATTAAAGGCTTCATCACAGACCATTTTGTTGGTTTGCGAAATACATCTTTAATCATTATAAAATAAGCGCCAATATTGTGAAGGTACTTCATGAAAGTATTTATTACTGCTAAAGTATAAAAAAGGATTAGTTTATTAATGTTAATTTAAATTAAGATATTCTAAAAGCCGTATTTTTGATACTGAAATGTAGACATCTTTAAATATGAAAAAAATAGTTTTCCTTTTTGTGTTATTATTTGTGTTTTCTGCCATTGGTTCTCAAGAGATTGTGCAAATAGGTAATACAGAAACATCCAATATTGTATCTAACGCCAAACCAAAATTAGTTGTTGGTATAGTAGTAGACCAAATGCGTTATGATTATTTAACACGTTTTGAATCTAAATTTGGTACCGGAGGATTTAAACGCATGATGCGAGAAGGTTTTAATTGTAAAAACAATCATTTTAATTATGTGCCAACCTACACTGGTCCTGGTCATGCATCTGTTTACACAGGTACAACTCCAAAGTATCATGGTATTATTGGTAATAATTGGTACGATAAAGAGGTAAAAGAGATGGTGTATTGTGCTGGTGATACTACAGTAAACTCTATAGGAACACAAACCGATGCAGGTAAAATGTCACCACACAGAATGCAAACAACCACCTTTGGTGATGAAAATAGATTATTCACACAAATGAAAGGTAAGACCATAGGTGTTGCTATTAAAGATAGAGGTGCAATATTACCAGCGGGTCATTCTGCTAATGCAGCGTATTGGTTTCATGGAAAAGATGAAGGGGTTTGGATTACAAGTTCTTTCTACAGAAATACTCTGCCACAATGGGTTGTAGATTTTAATACCTCTGATAAAGCAGAATCTTATTTTAAAGATTGGAACACCCTTTACGATATCTCTACTTATACTGAAAGTGGGTTAGATAAAAATATTTTTGAAGGTGGTTTTAAAGGAAAAGATAATGCAACGTTTCCTTATAATCTAGAGGATTTAAAAACAAAAAATAATGGCTTTGATATTTTAAAAGCCACGCCTTATGGTAATAGTTTAACAACTGATTTTGCTATGGCAGCAATAAAAGGTGAAGACTTGGGCGAAGATAATATTACAGATGTTTTAACCGTAAGTTATTCTTCAACAGATTATGTTGGTCATAATTTTGGTGTTAATTCTAAAGAAGTAGAAGATACGTATATTAGGTTAGATAAAGATTTAGAACGCTTTTTTATCTATTTAGATGCTACTATTGGTAAAGGTGAATATACAGTATTTTTAACAGCAGATCATGGCGCTGTAGATGTACCAGCTTATTTGCAGTCTGTTAAAATTCCAGCAGGTTACATAAATAATAACGACAGAAAAGCAGAATTTAATAAATTTTTAATGGCTACCTACGGCACTACAGATATTGTCGAAAACATAAGTAACGGACAAGTTTTTTTAGATAGAGACAAAGTTAAAACACTTGGCTTAAATCTAATTACTGTCCAAAATGAAATAGCTAATGAGCAAATTACATATAAAAATATATCTAAAGTTTATACTGCAACCACTATGAATTCTACCAATTTTGTAGCTGGTGTAGAGTCATTACTTCAAAATGGCTTTAACCAAAAACGTTCTGGTGATGTAATTTTGGTTAATGATGCGTCTTATATTTCTTACAGTAAAACAGGGTCAACACATGGTAGTGGTTTAAATTATGACACGCATGTACCTTTGTTATTTTTTGGGAAAGGAATAACGAAAGGTGAAACTTATACAAAAACAGTTATTTCTGATATTGCACCAACTATATCGGCACTTTTAGGAATTAGTTTTCCTAACGGTTCTGTAGGAATGCCTTTAGGTTTTGTAATAGATTAATATTATATTTTGAAGAAAAAACAAATTTATTCTGTTATTGCAATCGTTATTGTAATTGCTATTTATACCTCCGAGTATTACATAAATTCAGAAGAAGGAGCTGTAATTATTGAGAATGGAAAAGAAGTAAAGAGTGATACCAATTTGTATTTTTTACCAACTAGTACTACAAACCAAATTGTACACCATAATAATTATTCATTATCTTATAGTGAACCTCATGAGCAAGCAGAGTGGGTTGCTTACGAGTTAAAAGCAGCGCATCTAAGTGCTACAAATCACAAAAGACCCTATTTTGAAATTGACAAAGCTGTAAAAACAGGTGCTGCGCATTGGCGTAATTATAAAAAATCGGGTTATGATAGAGGACATTTATGTCCTGCAGGTGATAGACGTTTTACAAAAGAAGCGCACAACGAAACTTTTTTAACCAGTAATATTAGTCCACAAGAGCATCAATTTAATGCGGGTGTTTGGAATCGCTTAGAGCAAAAAGTAAGGTATTGGGCTAGCGGAAATGACGGTGTATTTGTGGTTACAGGTGGTGTTCTTAAAAACGGATTAAAAACAATAGGTGATGAGTCTGTGTCTGTACCAGATCAGTTTTACAAAGTGATTTTAGATAACAACAACGGAAAGATTAAAGTGTTGGCGTTTTTGATGAATCACAAAGATTCAGATTTGCCATTATATAAATTTGTAGTCTCAGTTGATGAGGTAGAGGCTTTAACAGGTATAGATTTTTTTCCAGAATTAGACGATACTATTGAAAATAAATTGGAAGCTTCACGTAGTTATAAAAGTTGGAGTTTTTAACAAATTTGTAAGAATTTGTTATCCTGAATTTATTTCAGAATTTTATAAACCAGACTTACTCCTAATTCCTCGCCAACGTAAATCTCTAATAAATTTACCTTCATCTTTAGAAACTAAAAACGCTTTTCTCTTCTGTTTTGCCTTAAAATAGCCAGACATATAATCTCTAAATAATTTAAAACTTCTTTTTTTATAAGCTAATTTTAGTGCAGAAATAAGCGTAATCCAAAAGCCATAACGCATTTTATACATAGCTTCTCCTTGTAAATATTTAGAGGCTTTGTTGTATGAAATTCCTGTGGGCTTTAAGTGTTTAACCTTAAGTGAAGCGTCTGTTAAAATTTCCCAATTATGATATTTTGCTAAAAGTTCATCTACCGTATCCCAACCCATTGAAGCCTTTAGTTTTCCAATTTGAACAAAACACGCTTTACGATAGGTTTTTAAAGCACCTCTAATATGATCTTTATTTGTTAGGTTTTCTAAAAGCCAAGCACCATTTTTTTCAATATAACAGAAGCCAGATGCCATACCTAATTTTTCATTAGCCTCAAAATGTTGAGCTAAACATTCTAAATAATTATTCGGAAAAATAAGATCGGCATCAAACTTGCAAATGATGTCAAAATCATCATCTAACATTTTTAAACCTTCATTAAAGGCCTTAATTATTTTTGATCCTGGTAAGTGGGTGTCAGATGATTTAGTATGCACTACAGTAATCCAATGGTGCTTTGCTGCATAATCTTCAATAATAGATTTTGTATTGTCGGTAGAGTTATCATTAACTACAACCACATGTTTGGGTTGTAACGTCTGAAGCACAAGTGATTGTAGTGTTTTTCCAATAAATTGGTCTTCGTTATGTGCTGGTATGATAATGTTAAAATTCAAGATCTAGATTTTAGAATATAAAATTAAGCCCTTTCTGCGTAAATAATATAATATCTAGGGGTAAACCAGCGAAGTAAAGGTCTAAAGCCTATTTTTTTTACCGGATTGGTCCATTTTTGTCGGTCTTTAATAATCCAACCTGTTTTCTCTAATAACCAATCTAATTGCCAATCTTCAAACTCATGGTAGTGTCTGTCTCTCATATCGGTTTTGCTTCGGTATGCTGGGCTAAACCATAGTTTTAAAGGTACACTAATTACAATTTTATTAGTATTAACAGATTTTAGAATTTCATAAGGTGATAAAAGATGCTCAAAAATTTCAAAAGCTGTAACGACATCAGCAGTAGAATTTCTAATTGCAGATTGGTCTTCATCTAAATCTTCGCCAAATGTATTTTTAATAGCATAACCATCTGCTATCATAATTTCTGAAAACGGATTTTTAACACCTAAGTCTAAAATAGATTTTGAAGTGTCAATGTGTTTATTTAAGAACTGAAGTGTGTATTTAAATCGCTTATTTGGAAATGTTTTTTCGTACATATTTAAATGGTAATTAATAGTGTAATTTGTTAATTAACATTTGTATACAATCGCATTAATATTCATTCCTGCTCCAACACTTGCAAATAGTATTATATCTCCCTTGTTAATACTATGGTTTTTAAGTTGCCCTTTTAAAATCATATCATAAAGTGTAGGTACAGTTGCTACACTAGAGTTGCCAAGCGTATTTATAGTCATTGGCATAACTTCTTTTGGCATTTCCATAGTATATAATTTGTATAAACGTTTAACGATAGCCTCGTCCATTTTTTCATTTGCCTGATGAATTAATATTTTTTTAACCTCGTGTATAGAAACACCACTTTCATCTAAACATGCTTTTAATGCCATTGGCACATGGGTAATTGCGAACTCGTAAATTTTACGACCATACATTTTAATATAACGCCTTTGGTCTGTAATTTCAGGATTATTTGTTTCCCCAAAGTATATAAAGTGAGCTTCATCTAGAGCATAAGTTGCTGTGTTATGTGCAATAATACCACCTTCTTCGTTTGTGTTTTCTACAATAACAGCACCCGCGCCATCACTGTAAATCATAGAGTCTCTATCATGTTTATCTACAACTCTAGATAGTGTTTCGGTGCCAATTACTAGACAACGTTTGGCTAAACCAGCAGTTATAAATGCTTTGGCTTGAATGACTCCTTCTATCCATCCTGGACAACCAAAAAGTAAATCGTAACCCACACATTTGGGGTTCTTAATCTTTAAAAGGTGCTTAACTCGCGAGGCAATACTTGGTACAGTATCACTTTGTTCGGCATTATGCTTTACATCACCATAGTTATGTGCACAGATAATATAATCTATACTTTCTTTATCTATTTTGGCATCTTCAATGGCCTTTTGCGATGCATAAAAAGCAATATCAGAATTAAGTAATTCCTTTTTAATATAGCGTCTTTCTTGTATGCCCGTAATGGCTTCAAATTTCTCTACAATAACCTCGTTTGTACTATTTATGGAAGAGCCGTCTGCATTTAAAAATTCATGATTATAAAAATCTTCATTTTTTTCAATAATACTTGGTATATAACTTCCTGTTCCCGTGATTTTAATACCCATAGTTATTTAATTTCAATTCTTCTATTACGAATCTACTTAATATTACATAATTTTTCTGCGATTATGAACACAAAGCACTCATTTTTCTTAAATTCTTAAAATTTGTTAATTAAATTAAATAAAACAAAAAAAAAGTGGTCATTTAGACCACTTTTTTAAATTATTAGATACTTTCTTTTTTAAGATTCCATATATTCTTCAATTGGCGCACAGCTACAGATTAAGTTTCTGTCTCCATAAGCTTCATCTGCACGTCTTACCGTTGGCCAAAATTTATTGTCTACTACAAAGTCTAATGGGTAAGCTGCCTCTTCTCTTGTGTATGGAAATACCCAATCGTTAGCTGTTACCATTGCTAAAGTATGTGGCGAATTTTTTAAGATATTATTTGGTTCGTCTTTTGTTGCAGAATCCACTTCTTTACGAATAGCAATCATAGCATCACAAAAACGATCCATTTCAGCTTTACTTTCACTTTCAGTTGGCTCAATCATCATTGTACCAGCAACAGGGAAAGATACTGTAGGTGCATGAAAACCGTAATCCATTAATCGTTTTGCGATATCAGTAACTTCGATGCCATTTGCCTTAAAGTCACGACAATCTATAATCATTTCGTGTGCTGCTCTACCATTTTCACCTGTATATAGTGTAGGGTAGTAGCCTTCTAAACGTTCTTTAATATAATTAGCGTTTAATATAGCTACTTCTGTAGATTCTCTTAAACCTTTAGCACCTAACATTTTTATGTATCCGTAAGAAATAATACAAGCTAAAGAAGAGCCAAAAGGTGCAGCCGAAATTGCTGTTATAGCTTGGTGTCCTCCAGTTTTAATTATAGGATTACCAGGTAAAAATGGAACTAATTGCTCTGCTACACAAATTGGGCCAACACCAGGTCCGCCACCACCATGAGGTATAGCAAATGTTTTGTGTAGGTTAAGGTGGCATACATCTGCACCAATATTTCCTGGGTGTGTTAAGCCTACTTGAGCATTCATGTTAGCACCATCCATATAGACTTGGCCTCCGTTATCGTGTATTAATTGTGTAATTTCTTTAATTGCAGATTCATACACGCCATGTGTAGATGGGTATGTTACCATTAATGCAGAAAGGTTATCTTTATGTAATTCTGCTTTTTCTCTTAAATCATCTACATCAATATTACCATCTTCAGAAGCTTTAGTTACCACTACTTTCATACCTGCCATTACTGCACTTGCAGGGTTTGTACCATGAGCAGACGATGGTATTAAGCAAATTTTTCTGTGATGATCTCCACGAGATTCGTGGTAAGCTCTAATTACCATTAGTCCGGCAAATTCTCCCTGTGCACCTGAGTTAGGTTGTAAAGAGGTGGCTGCAAAACCGGTAATTTCGGTCAATTGATTTTCTAAGGCATTTAGCATTAACTTATACCCTGTGGCTTGTCTTACTGGTGCAAAAGGATGCATGTTTCCCCAACTGCTCCAACTTAATGGTAACATTTCTGATGCTGCATTAAGTTTCATTGTACAAGATCCTAAAGAAATCATAGAGTGGTTTAATGCCAAATCTTTGCGCTCTAAACGTTTTATGTAACGCATTAATTCTGTTTCAGAATGATAAGAATTAAAGATATCATAAGTTAAAAACTCTGATTGACGTTTTAAATGATCAGGTATGGTATCACTAGTTTCAAATTCAGTTATTTTATCTGCAGTGTTTCCTGTAACTTTTTCAAAAATCGAGATTATTACATTTAAGTCTGCAACCGTAGTTGTTTCATTAATAGATATTGTAACTGTATTTGTATCTGGGTAATAAAAGTTGACTTCGTTTTTTTCTGCCTCATATTTTACGTTAACCGCATCTGCTTTAACTTTTAAGGTGTCAAAATAATGAGAGTTGGCTTGTTCTAAACCTAGATTTTCTAAAGCTTCTGCAAGACTAGAAGTTGCGTTTTTAACTCTATTTGCTATAAAGCTAAGGCCTTTAGGACCGTGATATACAGCATACATACCAGCCATTACAGCTAGTAAAACTTGTGCAGTACAAATATTAGATGTCGCTCTATCTCTTTTAATGTGTTGCTCTCTGGTTTGTAAAGCCATACGTAAGGCTCTATTACCATCTGTATCTTTAGTCACACCAATAATACGACCTGGTAAATCACGTTTGTAAGCTTTTTTTGTTGCAAAAAATGCAGCATGTGGCCCACCATAACCCATTGGTATACCAAAACGTTGCGTTGTACCTAATACAACATCTGCGCCAAATTTACCTGGAGCTTCAAGCATTACAAGACTTAAAATATCTGCAGCAACAGCTACTTTTATTTGTGATGCATTTGCTTTTTCTATAAACGCTTTTATATCTGTTATTTGACCATTTTTGCCAGGATATTGTAACAAGGCACCAAAAAATTCTTTAGAAAGATTAAATTCTGCTTCATTACCAATAACTAATTCTATACCTATTGGTGTGGCTCTTGTTTCTAAAAGCGAAATGGTTTGTGGTAAAACTAAATCTGAAACAAAGAATTTATTAACGTTTGCTTTTTTCTGTGCACGCTCTCTAACGGCGAACAGTAAACTCATGGCTTCTGCCGCAGCAGTACTTTCATCTAAAAGAGATGCGTTTGCAATTTCCATACCGGTTAAATCGGTAACCATAGTTTGAAAATTTAATAAAGCCTCTAAGCGGCCTTGAGCAATTTCTGCTTGGTAAGGCGTATAAGCGGTGTACCAACCTGGATTTTCTAAAATATTTCGTTGTATAACAGCGGGTAAATTAGAAGGATGATAGCCTAAACCTATATAAGATTTAAAAACTTTATTGTGTTGTGATAGTTCGTAAATGTGATTTAAGTACTCTTGCTCACTCATGGCAGAGTCTAAATCTAATTCATTTTTAAGACGAATATCAGCAGGGACAGTTTCTGAAACTAATTGTTCAATACTGGTAACGCCAATGGTGTTTAACATAGCCTTTTGTTCCTGAGGACTAGGGCCAATATGTCTAAGTGCAAAAGAGGTAGTATCCATTCTTTTTATAGCTTTATTTTTTTGATATGCAAAAATACGCATTTACGTATTTTATTATGTTAAGAAGAATTAAAGTTTTTAACCGAAACGCTGGGTTATTAACACATTGATTACTTTTGTGCAGTGGAATTATTAAAACGTCTTTTTAATTTTTATTTGAATAGCAGTGTTCACGTGGCATTAAGTGCTTTTGCTCTTACTTGGGTGACACTTATTGAATACGATTTAGAGTATCACAAAAACATGCTTTATTTTGTGTTTTTTGCATCAATTACAGGTTATAATTTTGTGAAGTATTTTGGACTGGCAAAATTTCACCATCGCAGTCTTGCAAATTGGTTAAAAGTAATACAGCTATTTTCTCTTATAGCGTTCTTGCTGATGTCGTATTATTTTATATTTTTAAAATTAAGTTCTATGCTATATGTTATAGCATTAGCTATAATTACTTTTCTCTACGCAATACCATTAATACCTAGAAAATATGTGTTTGATGAGCAGCAAAAATTAAGAGACATAGGTGGTCTTAAAGTTTATGTTATTGCTTTGGTGTGGATGCTTACAACGGTAATACTACCTTTAATAGAAAACGATAAGTCACTAAACACAGACGTCTTAATAACAAGCATGCAACGTTTTTGCTTTATTATTGTATTAATGCTACCTTTTGAAATAAGAGATTTAAATTATGATAGTTTAAAGCTTTCTACAATACCTCAAAAAATAGGGGTAAAGCGAACCAAAATTTGTGGTGTGCTTTTATTAATGGTGTTTATGATGTTAGAATTTTTTAAAGATGAATTGTCTACTATTGCTGTAATTTCTACTTTAATTATCGTTTTTGTTACACTGTTATTTTTAGTTTTTTCTCATAAAAATCAATCTAAATATTACAGTGCTTTTTTTGTTGAGAGTTTGCCAGTAGTTTGGTTAATTGTATTATTGGTACTTTGCTAGTTCTTTATCGAAAGCCGTTTGAAGTTGTTTTTTTGTAGCTTTATCTAAAGCTTCAACTTTATTAGACTTTATGAGTTTAGTTAATTTCATATTTCTACTTGTATATTTTCTACAAGCTCTGCAGTATAACAAGTGTACGTTAAGCTTTATCATTTCCCAAAGACCGGCCTCCTTATATTGGTTTTTGTCGCAAACATGGTTTGCTTCGTCACAACTTAATTTAATCTTACTCATAATTTAAAACCAACTTTTTTCCATGCAATCAGCCAAGGCAGTACGTGCTCTGTGTATAATTACCCATAGGTTAGACGCAGTAATGTTTAATTCATTACAGATTGTTTCTGTATCGTAGCCTAATATTGTTTTCATTTTAAAAACTTCGGCTTGTTTTTCTGGTAATTTACCCAAACAGTTGTGTATAGCTTCTCCTAATTCAGAATTTTCTAAAGTGTCTTCAGCTGTTTTATCAAAAGGGTCTGCTACACGTTCTTCTAGCCAATCGCCTTCAGAGTCAGTATCACTGTTATAGCTCATTCTAACTTCGGCTTTACCTTTATTAGAATTAATTTTACGGTAATGGTCAATTACTTTCCGTTTTAAAATTGAAATTAACCATGTGCGCTCACTAGCTTCTCCTTTAAAGTTAACCATAGATTTTAGACCTGCCAAGAATGTTTCTGAAACTAAATCTTGTGCAATTTCTCTATCGCTAACTCGTGTAATGGTATAATTAAAAAGATAGTCGGAATATAATTTTATCCAATTATTTGGATCTATCTTGTGATTAGTCATTTTGTTTTTCATTGCTAATTCAAAAATAGTGTAAATAATCGAGAAATATATTAAGTTTTTACGAGGTTCTCAATTGCACTTTCAATTTCTAAATATTGGAATTTGAAGCCATTTGCGACAAGGTTTTGAGGAATTACATTTCTGCTTTTTAAAACTAATTCTGATTCTGTGCCAATCATTTTTGCTCCAAGTTTTAGTAACCATTTTGGGTGTGATATTCCAAAAGGCATTCTCAAAGCCTTGCGTATAACTTCCATTAAATACTTATTGGTTGTTGGTTTTGGTGCCACAATATTAAAAACACCTTCTAAATTTTGCTCTATTAAAAACTCAATTGAGCGTGCAAAATCAACTTCATGAATCCAACTTACCTTTTGTTTGCCATGCCATTGTTTACCTCCTAAGCCAAATTGTGTTAACCGTTTTAAGGGTAGTAGTGCTCCTCCATTTTTACCTAATACTATTGATGTTCTTAATGTAATTTTTTTAGTTTTTGGTGTGCTTAAATTATTAAAAACCGCTTCCCAAGATTTGGCAATATTCATAGAGAAGTCATCTCCAATATCTCCACTAGTCTCCGTCATTTCTTTGTAGTACGAGTCTTCATAAATAGTAGATGTAGACATGTTTAGCCATGCTTTTGGTGGGTTTTTACAATTCTGTATGGCTAAACCTAAAATTGAAGTCGAATCTATACGAGAATCATATATTAGTTTTTTGTTTGCTTCAGTATATCTGCAATCTACGGATTTACCAGTAAGGTTTATGAGTACATTGGTTTCTTCTAAAATATGAGTCCATTCTCCTAAATCTTTTGCATCCCAACTAAAATCATTAACCTGTTTTGGTGTTCTAGTTAAAATATAGATGTTATAACCCTTTTTATGAAAATAGCTTTTTAAGACTTGTCCTAAAAACCCACTACCACCAGCTATTGTAATTGTTTTTTTATCCATTTTATGTTTCCTATAAGTTTATTTTATTTTTTTTGCGCTAATAAGATAATACCCAAAACTTTTGATGTGTAACCCTGAAAGCAAAGCAAAAAATGAGCCTTTTAAATTATGAAAGCTTTCTCTTTTAAACGTTTTAAAGGTTAACAGTTTCTTTAGTATAAATGTTGTAATAGCGAATGGTACGTGCAAAACTGAAGGTGCTACTCTATAAGATATATTTTCTACTTTTATATCTTGAAAACCGATTGTTTCTAATTGATTTTTAATAAAAGTAGGTGTCTCTAGCTTTTCTAAACTCCAATGGCTACAAAGTTTTTGATACGCATATTTTGCTCCATCACAGAGTTGAGAAGCATCTTTCTTTAAAAATGCATCTGCAATTACCAGACGTCCACCAGGTTTTAAAATTCTATAGGCTTCTTTAAGAGCGCTGGTGTTGTGACCAGAATGACATAAACTTTCTATGGCAACCGCAGAGTTAAAGCTGTTGTTTTTAAATGAAGTGTTGTTGTAATTTTCTTTTATAATAATTCCGTTTTTGCCCTCTAGCAGTTTATTACCTTCCTTTATCTGAAAATTAGATAGCGTAACACCATAAGCCATTACATTTTTATGCTGTTTTAGTACATAGCGCATCGTGCCTCCCATACCACAGCCTAAATCTACAAGTCTATTTTTATTAGTGCCAATTTGTAAACGTTTAATAACCTGAGCATTCATTTGGTTGAGCATGGCGTCGCGTTTAAATAGATTTGTTTTAAATGGCACGAAGTACCCAAAGTGCATATTATAATCGTTGCTCCAAAACTCATAATCTTCTGTAGCTTCGTTATAGAAATCTATCATTTCTATTCTATTCAGTTCAATAACGTTTTGAGAATTTAGAGTTTGCGTGTTCATATAAACAAAATTTAAAAGGTTTGACAAACATTAGTAACTAACAACCACGTATAAACCACAGCAAAAAAAATAAAAAGTAGATTCATAAAATAGCTGCCGATTTTAAATATTGTTTTTTGTGGAATTTGATACATAGGATAATAAGCAATTTGTGTAATTACTTTACCAACCCAATAAGCCGCAATTAGTCCTGTTAGTGCAATTGCTAAATGTGTTCCGTTTTTTAAATCGTTGGAAAGCACTATGGCAATACATCCAAAAGAGAAATTTAAGCCTTGTATGTACCTGCCATAAGTTTTTACAATTTCTTGATTTAAGGGTTTTAGTTGTTTTATATCGTTATACCAATCAAAAACCTTATGTCTTATATATGGATAAATTACTGCTGTAAAAATTTGACCACAGCCACCCAAAATAATCAGCCAGTTTGGAATTTGATTTTTCATGTTCTTATTGTTATTAAACTTTCAGAAAATATTGAAAGTATGATTTAAAAAAATAGGTTTCCTATTTTATGAGTTTTAATACAGATTTTGTAAGCCAGTTTTGTTTTTGATTAACGAGCTTATTCATTATAGAATCTGCAGTTTCGGCAAGGTCATGGAGAGCTTTTGTTTGTTTAATTAGTGCTTTTGTTTTTTCGGTACCATCATCTTTTATGTTAGATACGTCTTGTAATACTTTTATAACTGGTTTAATTTCTCTGCGGCTGCGTTCTTTTGCGATAACTCTTGCGAGTTCTTGTACGTCTTTTTCTGTTGTAAAAAACTCTTTACGCTCACCGGAAACTAAAACTTTCGTTACAATGCCCCAATCCATAAGTTGTCTTAAATTCATACTTGTATTACCGCGTGAAATTTTAAGATCTTCCATAATGTCTTCCATAGAGAGTGGTTTGGTAGATATAAAAAGAAGTGCTTGTATTTGTGCCATAGCTTTATTTATGCCCCAAAGTGTACCTAAACTTCCCCATGTACTAATAAATTTATTTTTTGCTTCTTGATATTCCATAATACAAAGATAGACTAATTATTAAACTTTCAATAATTACTGAAAGTTTATTTCATTTGTAAATGAATATGGTCATCGTGTCTTACTGCTCCGCAGCCATGAAATCTAACTTTTGATTCGCTACTTAGACCTAAAGATTGCTTTAAATGAGGTTCTATAAAAAGTTTTTCTGAAGAAGGAATTGATAGTAATTGCTTAATTAATTGAGTAGTTCTATTGCTATCTAATTTCAATTTATTGTTAATTCCAAAAGTTAGATACTTTGTGAAATTGTAATGCCAATTACCTTTCTCAATGCAAATTTTTGAAGTGTAGTTTTTTTCTGAATTTTCAAAAGCACCATAGCCAGACGTACTCGGTTTTTTATCACTTTGTTTACCTAACTCATCAATATACATAAAAGCAATATCAATCTTTTTTCCATCATTATGACTTAAATGTGGGAGTAATGGATAGCCCTCAATAAAGGGAAAGTTAGCATCTAAATAGGTTATTGAAATATTAGAAGAGGTAAGATTTTCGCTAGTTTTAATGAGTCCTTGTTTTAATTTTGGTACAACATAGTTTCTAAATGCTAATGGATAAAACCAATTAATAGATTTTAAGTTTTGATTTAATAGTGGTAATTGTTCTCTCCCAAAGTACGAAGCAATAGGTGGTACAATTATTAAGTTAAACACCAAATAAAGCAATGGAAAAACAATGCGTTTCTTCTTCTTGAGTTTATGCGAAATTAAAAGGGTTACAATCCAAATTAAACCTCCAACTTGAGTTACTACAGTTAGTAGTGTAATAATAAAAACATGACCAATTAGCTTTAGTAACTTCATTAAAACTAAACGGATTAGATAGTGGTTTTATTTTAACAATCCAGCACGTCTAAGTAAAGCTTCTGGTTTTGGCTCTTGCCCTCTAAATTTTTTATATAATGTCATTGGGTCTTCTGTACCACCTTGTGATAAGATAAAAGTTTTAAACTTGTTTGCAACGTCTTTATTAAAGATACCTTCTTCTTTAAAGTACTCAAAAGCATCAGCATCTAAAACTTCGGCCCATTTATAGCTGTAATACCCAGAAGAATATCCACCTTGAAAAATATGTGCAAAAGCCGTGCTCATACAGTTTTTTGCAACATCTGGATATAAATTTGTATCACCAAAAGAAGCGACTTCGTAAGCTTTTACATCTTTAATTTCTGATGGGTCAACACCATGCCAAGACATATCTAACAGACCAAAACTTATTTGACGTAAGGTTTGCATACCTTCATGAAACGTTGATGATGCTTTTATTTTTTCAATAAGTTCCATCGGTATAACAGCACCAGTTTCATAATGTGTGGCAAATAATTTAAGTGTCTCTTCTTCGTAACACCAGTTTTCTAAAATCTGACTTGGCAGTTCTACAAAATCCCAAAAAACACTTGTGCCAGATAAACTTGGATATGTAGTGTTGGCTAACATGCCGTGTAAGGCATGTCCAAATTCGTGAAACAACGTTGTAACCTCATTAAATGTTAAAAGAGACGGCTTGCTTTTTGTAGGTTTGGTAAAATTACAAACAATAGAAACATGTGGACGATGGTTAATACCATCTTTAATCATTTGAGGTTTATAAGACGTCATCCAAGCTCCATTACGTTTGCCTGCTCTAGGAAAAAAATCAGCATAGAATATAGATACCAAGTCTTCATCTGCAGCTTTTACTTTATAGGTTAAAACATCGTTGTGATATTTGTCTATGTTTTGTACCTCTTCAAATTGTAATCCAAATAGTTTTTCTGCAACGGTAAACGCTCCATTAATAACATTTTCTAATTTGAAGTACGGTTTTAGTTGTTCATCATCTAAACTAAATAACTTTTGTTTCAGTTTTTCAGAGTAATAACCAGAATCCCATTTTTGTAATTTATCAATCCCGCTGCTGTTAGCTGTTGAAGTGCGATCTAAGCTTTTTGCAAAATTTTCGAGCGTTGTAAATTCTTCCTTTGCAGCAGGTTTTGCTTTGTCTAAAAGTTCTTTTAAAAAGGTTGTTACTTTTTCTGGCGTTTTTGCCATACGTTCTTCTAAAACAAAATGTGCATGTGTTTTGTAACCAAGAAGTTGTGCGCGTTTAAAACGTAATTGCGCTATTTTTAATACAATTTCTTGGTTGTCTAAGGTGTTGTTGTTAAATCCTTTGCTTCCAAACGCTTTCGATATTTTTTCGCGTAACAAACGATTGTCCGCATAAGTCATAAACGGAATATAACTTGGGTAATCTAAGGTAATTAGCCAACCTTCTTTATTTTTACTTTCAGCTAATTGTTTGGCTGCTTCTTTTGCGCCATCTGGTAAACCAGAAAGGTCTGCCTCATTAGTTAAATGCATTTCAAATGCATTAGTTTCTGCTAAAATATGCTCACCAAAAGTAAGCTTCAATTGGCTTAACTCTTTGTCAATAGCGCGTAGTGCATTCTTTTTTACTTCAGAAAGATTAGCGCCATTTCTAGAAAAGCCTTTATATTTTTTATCTAAAAGTGTGTTTTGTTCGGTAGTTAAATCTAGATTAGTTTTGCTGTCATAAACTATTTTTACACGCTTAAACAAGTCTGCATTAAGTGTAATATCATTGCTAAACTCTGAGAGTAGTGGTGAGATTTCTTGTGCTATTTTCTGAATCTCATCGTTTGTCTCGGCAGAATTTAGGTTAAAAAACAGACTAGAAATACGGTCTAATTCTTCACCAGAATAGTCTAAAGCTTCAATGGTGTTTTTAAAAGAAGGGGCATCACTAGTATTAACAATAGCATCAATTTCTGCTTTTGCTTTTTCAATTGCAATTTTAAATGCAGGTAAGTAATCCTCGGTTTTTATTTTAGAAAAAGGTGCTGTATTGTATGGTGTATTGAAGGGTTTATTTAGGATTGTCATTGTTGTTTTTACTTTTTAATAGATCTCTTACTAAAATTATAATATCTGTTATTGGGTATACTAGAGAGGCAATTAATCCAAAAGGGCTATAAAATAATGCTTTGGTTGAATAAATTGCGTTTTCGTAACGTGTGGGCTCAAATGTCATTTTCCAAGAAATATGAAAAATATAAGCACATAGTGAATATATTATAATTCTTAAAAGGATTCCTTTTAGCATTTGTTTAAGGAATTACTTCAATCCTTTAGCCGACTCAATTACCTTAATTTTTAATCCTTCTTTGTAAACCATTACTTTGTCTAAAACACATTGGTCTGAACAGCCAATAATTTGGGCTGCTAAAATCCCAGCATTTTTTGCGCCATTTAAAGCTACTGTTGCCACAGGTACTCCTCCTGGCATTTGTAAAATTGATAAAATAGAATCCCAACCATCTATAGAGTTACTACTTTTTACAGGTACACCAATAACTGGTAAGGGTGAAAATGATGCAACCATACCTGGTAAATGAGCAGCGCCACCAGCACCGGCAACAATAACTTTAATACCTCTTGTGTGTGCGTTTTTACTAAAGTCAAAAAGTTTTTCGGGTGTACGATGTGCAGATACAATATCTACTTCTACTTCAATATCAAAACCTTTAAGTATATCTATAGCGTCTTGCATCACTGGCATATCGCTTATGCTTCCCATTATTACGGCTACTTTACTCATAATCTATTCGCTAATTACTTTAATAGTTTGTTTTACTTTTTCAGCAACTTCGCGAGCTACTGTAATATCTTTATTCACTATAGTTACATGTCCCATTTTTCTAAAAGGTCTCGTTTGTTTCTTTCCGTAAATGTGAGGCGTTACACCATCCATAGCTAAAATTGTTTCAATGTTTTTATAACGCACATTACCTGTATGGTTTTCGGCACCAACTAAGTTTACCATAACGCCAGCAACTTTACTTTCGGTGTTTCCTAAGGGTAAGCCTAAAACGCATCTTAAATGTTGCTCAAATTGCGATGTATAACTGCCTTCTATGCTGTAATGACCAGAGTTGTGTGGTCTTGGTGCAACTTCGTTTACTATAATGTCATCAGTTTCGGTTTGAAACATCTCTACTGCCAACACGCCAACATGCTTAAATGCAGCTGCTGTTTTTAAAGCGATAATTTCTGCCTTTTTTGCAATATTGTCTGGGATTCTTGCCGGACAAATAACATACTCTACTTGGTTAGCCTCAGGGTGAAACTCCATCTCAACCACAGGATAGGTTTTTACCTCTCCTTTTTCGTTTCTAGAAACGATAACTGCTAGTTCGTTTTTAAACGGAATTAAATCTTCAGCAATACATTCTACATTAGGTAGCCCTTCTAAATCTGAAGCTTGTTTTACCACTTTTACACCAGTGCCATCATAGCCAAAGCGTGCACTTTTCCAAACAAAAGGATAAGATAAACCACCGTTATCAACTGCTTCATCAATTTCTGAAGTAAATGCAAACCTAGAAAAATCTGCTGTTGGTATATTGTTATCGCGATAAAATAATTTTTGCGTGGCTTTATTCTGAATGGTTCGTAACGTTTTTGATGACGGAAATACTTTTACACCTTCATCTTCGAGAGTTTCTAAGGCATCAACATTAACATTTTCAATTTCAAAAGTAAGTACATTAACTTTTCTTCCAAAATTAAGAACAGTGTCGTAATCTAATAAATCGCCTGTTGTAAATTCATCGCATGCCAGTCTAGATGGTGCTTCTGCGCTAGGATCTAGGACACAAGTGTAAATATCAAATTTACGTGTATCGTATAAAATCATTTTACCTAATTGGCCACCACCAAGAATACCGAGTTTAAAATTGGAAGAAAAATAGTTCATCAACTTTAGGCGTTTCTATGTAAAATAGAAACTTTTTTAAGATTAAAATGTATCACTTTGAGCTACAAAAATAAACTAATTATAGAACAAAGTTCTAAAATCGTAAATCAAAAATCGTCTAGCGTTAATCAAATGATTATCTTTGCATTTCTAAAATAATAAGACTGTGATTAAGCTTCACGATTTATATTTCAAACCTTTTATTTCTGAACAAGAAATACAAGCTACTGTACAAATTATGGTAGACGCAATTGTAAATGATCTTGGTGATGAAATGCCTGTTTTTGTTGGTATCTTAAATGGTTCTTTTATGTTGGTTAGCGATTTTGTTAAAAAGTATCCTAAGCCTTGTGAAGTAACGTTTATAAAACTGGCATCTTACGAAGGGGTAAAATCTACTGAAGACATACAGCGTTTAATTGGTTTAACGCAAGACTTAACGGGCAGGACCGTTGTTATTTTAGAAGATATTATAGATTCGGGCAATACGTTAGAAGAAGTACATCGTATTTTTAAAAATGAAAACGTAAAGCAGTTGCTTATTGCTACTTTGTTTTATAAACCCGAAGCTTATAACAAAGACTTTAAACTTCATTATGTTGGTATGGAAATTCCGAACAAATTTATTGTAGGCTATGGTTTAGATTACGATGGGCTAGGAAGAGATTTACCAGAAGTATATCAATTAAAAACAACACAACACATGACTAACTTAGTGCTATTTGGCCCACCAGGTGCTGGCAAAGGAACACAAGCTAATTTCTTAAAAGAAAAATACGATTTAGTACACATCTCAACAGGAGATGTTTTTAGATATAATATTAAAAATGAAACGGCTTTAGGCATGTTGGCTAAGTCTTTTATGGATAAAGGTGAGTTGGTGCCAGACCAAGTTACTATAGACATGCTTAACAAAGAAGTTGAGAAAAACACGGGTGCTAACGGTTTTATTTTTGATGGTTTTCCAAGAACCAATGCACAAGCAAAGGCTCTAGACGAGTTAATGGATAGCAAAGATTCTCAAATTAATGCTATGGTAGCTTTAGAGGTAGATGATGAGGTTTTAGTACAGCGTTTATTAGAGCGTGGTAAAACCAGCGGTAGAGCTGACGATGCAGATGAAAGTATTATTAGAAATAGAATTAAAGAATACTATACAAAAACAGCAATATTAAAAGATTACTATGCTGCCCAAAATAAATATTTTGGTGTTAATGGTGTTGGCAGTATAGATGATATTACAATAAGATTAAGTACTGTAATAGACAAACTTTAAATTGTTGTTAAGGCAGCATTCACAATAGCTTACTATTTTTGTTCAATTGTATTGAATTAATTTTAGAGTATTATTTTAATTAAAAAGATTCCCATTTGTGTGGGAAATTGATATGACTGAAGGAAATTTTGTTGATTACGTAAAAATGAATGTAGCCTCTGGTAATGGAGGTAAAGGTTCGGCGCACTTGCATCGCGAAAAATACATCCAAAAAGGTGGTCCAGATGGTGGAGATGGTGGTCGTGGTGGTCATGTAATACTTCGTGGAAATCCTAATTTATGGACCCTTATTCATTTAAAATTTAAGCGTCACATAAAAGCAGGTCATGGTGCTCACGGTAGTAAAGGTAGAAGTACAGGTGCAGACGGAGAAGATGCTTATTTAGATGTGCCTTTAGGTACTGTAGTTAGAGATACAGATTCTAACGAGATTTTATTTGAAATAACAGAAGAAGGAGAAGAAAAAATTGTTGCTGAAGGTGGCATGGGAGGTCGTGGTAATTGGCATTTTAAAAATTCTATAAACCAAACTCCTCGTTACGCACAACCAGGTGTTCCTTTAGAAGAAAGACATATAACATTAGAGTTAAAATTACTCGCAGATGTAGGTTTAGTTGGTTTTCCTAATGCTGGTAAATCGACGCTTTTATCTGTTTTAACATCTGCAAAGCCTAAGATTGCAGATTATGAGTTTACAACTCTAAAACCTAATCTAGGTATTGTAGAGTATCGCGATTTTAAATCGTTTGTGATGGCAGATATTCCTGGTATTATAGAAGGTGCGGCCGAAGGCAAAGGTTTAGGTTATTATTTTTTAAGACATATAGAGCGTAACTCAATACTCTTGTTTTTAATTCCGGCAGATGCTAAAGATATTGTAGAACAATATGAGATTTTGGTAGATGAATTGCGACGTTACAATCCTGAAATGTTAGATAAAGAACGTTTTGTTGTAATCTCAAAGTCAGATATGTTAGATGACGAATTAAAAGCTGAAATGGCTGTTATTTTAGATAAAGATTTAGACTCTAATTACTTATTTATTTCATCGGTTGCACAACAAGGGCTAACAGAACTTAAAGATAATCTTTGGAAAATGTTGAATGATTAATTCTAAATATACTTTCTAGATTATCCTTTCATTATTTTGAATAGTTAAAATTTAACGATGCACTTTATTTTTTAATATCTTTAAAATAAAAAGTATGAAAGCCTTCACATATATTTTAATAGCCTTAGCATTTACCTCTTGTGGTACAGTTGTAAATTACGATTACGAGACATCTACTGATTTTACACAATATAAAACCTACAACTATTTTGATGATATGAAAACAGGTTTAAGCCAGTTTGATAGTATTAGACTAATAGATGCTATAGATATTAAATTGTCTACAATGGGACTTACACGCTCCGATAATCCTGACTTTTTTATAGATATTCAAAGTCAAGATATTTTAAATCAAAACAACTCTAATGTCGGTATTGGCGCTGGTGGAGGCGGAGGCGGAGGTTTTGGTGGTGTCTCTGTTGGTTTACCATTAGGATCTAATCAAAATACCAGAGAGATAGTTATTGACTTTGTAGATAAAAAGCAAAATGAAAGACTGATTTGGCAAGCAGTTAGTGAAAGTACTTATAAAACCAATGGTAGTGTTAAAAACCGAGAGACTAACCTTATAAAATTAGTAGAGAAAATATTTGCAGGTTACCCACCAAAAAAAACGAATTGAGCGCAGTATCTCAAGTTTAGACCAAGCAGGTAAAGGTTTTCATTGGATAAGTGAATATCCCTATAATCGATAACTCTTAACATAACCTAATTACAAAAGGCTTCTAGACTAGAAGCCTTTTTTTTAATCTACTAAAATTCTTATGCCTTCGCTGTGGCTACTAAATTCTGGCGCATACATGCTTTGTATAGTACTTATACCATTACTCATATTACCAGCATTGTTTACACGTAAGTCGTATTCAAAAATATATATTCCTTTTGGTAAATAGTCAATAAAGAAGTTTGTAGCTGCATCTTTAGTACTTTCATAATAGCCTAAGCCATCTTGCCATTTGTATTTAGAAATAACATTTATAGGTTCAAAACCAGCGGCACGCATATCTTTAAGGTGTATAAATTCCATTGACCTATCGGTACGCAATTCAATTCTCACTCTTACTAAATCGCCAATTTTTAATTTAGTAGTAGTGGTAATTTCAGAAATTTCTTCACCTTTATCAGTATTGGTTTTTAAGAAGATTTTTTTACTCAATTTTAATGGAGTTTTGGCTGAGGTTATTTTATCTAAATCCTCAAAATATTGCCAGTATAAAGCTCCCCAAGCAATACCATCTCCTTTTTTGGTAAGGGTTACATCGGCTTGCTCTTTTTTAATCTCAGTTCCATGCCAAGCTGTTTTGTAATAACCTGTACCAGCTTCAAGTTTTACGTTGTCTAAAGTTGTAGGTGAAATAATGTTGTTACCCACTTTTACAGCAACCATTTCTGTGACATCTAACCACGAACTTCCTTGTAATAATAGTGCATAGACAGCTTCTGTTGTAGCTTTTGTTGTTTTCCACTGATTGGTTTGCTTATGCTTTAATAACCAAATTTTCAGGTTATCTATGTTTATTAAATTTTGCGCTTCGTTCTGTATGGTACTTCCAACTTCCGTAAAAGCTTCAATTAATAAGGCCTGTGTTTCAATTGGTGCTTGGTACCAGTTCCAAGAATTGGTGTTAGCTTTCCAATACATGCCAAGTTCATCAGAGTTAATGCTATTTTCTTTTAAGGATTTTAAAATTTTAGTAGCTGTTGTTTGTTCGTTCATACGTTGCATACTTAACGTCATTAAACCTTTTGCATAAAGCGAACGTTTTAGCCAATACTTTTTAATCTGACCTTTATAGTAATCCATTATAGTATCTACCTCTTTAGATTTTGTGACTTCTGGATAAAAACTACGTACATAAAGGTAATGTAATTGAGTATGCGATAAATGATCTTTACTTAAATCTGCACTCTTGTTGTACTTTTTTATGTCTTTATATTCTTTAATGAATTCGGTATCTAAGTATTGAATTGCATTTTGAATCATTTGAGATTCTTTGTCACCTCGCTCTGCCGAAATAACATTTAGCGTCTTAAGATGACCAAAACCTGCAATAATATGTTGTGTAATATAGCGGTTGTCGTGTCCTCCTTTAAACCAAGGCCATGCACCAGATGAAGATTGATTACTTTTTAGTTTACGCAACGCAGATGACAACTCGTTGTTCATTTTGTTGAGATCAAATAATAGACCTATACGTTTTTTCTGTTCTCTCTCAGATTGTGCATCTCGCAACCAAGGAGTTTCTTCGATTAAAATTGACTTTAATTCTTGATTCTTTTCTAAGTTACTTAGTAATGCATCAGATGATTTCCATTGTTTAAAAACGGCTTCAATTTTTGGATTTGACGTTACAATGTGTTGTGCTAACGCATTGGCATAATAACGCGAAAAAGTTTGCTCATTACAATCGTATGGATATTCCATTAAATAGGGTAAAGCTTGTACTGCATACCAAGCTGGGTTAGAGGTCATCTCTAGAGTTAACTTATGATTAGCTAATGTGGTTGAGGTATTGTTTTTTAATTTATCTAACGTAAATGTTTTGGTCTCGTTAGAACGAATCCACATCGGTAGCGTTTCTGTAACCAGCATGCGGTTACTTAAAACAGGTAGTGCATTTTGCACACCATCGCTAAAGTCTCCTGCTTTTGCAATCACTTTATACTGCACAGCTTGTAAGCTTTCAGGAATTTCTATAGTCCACGATACTTGTGTATTACCTGTTCCGTTTACTTCGAAATTTAAATCATTATAAGCATTTGATAATTCAGCATCAATGGATTTACCAGTTATAGGATCTGTTAATAACAACTGTGCAACACCAGATAATGTATTTTTTGTAAGATTTGCAATTTTAGTGCTAATTGTAATTTTATCTCCTTCTCTTAAAAAACGAGGCGCATTTGGTATCACCATTAACTCTTTTTGTGTAACCGCTTCTAATTGTGTTACAGTACTTTCTGAGGTTTTGGTATGTGCTACGAGTTGCAATTTCCATTTGGTTAAGGCTTCGGGTGCTTTAAAGTTAAAACTTACATTGCCTTCGGCATCTGTTTGTAGCTGCGGAAAGAAGAATGCGGTTTCGTTTAGGTTTTTTCTTATTTGGATGTTGTCTGAATTTTGTTTTGATTTTATTTCAGGACTTTTTGAAATTATATCATTACCTAAAGTGTCAAGTTCAGTTGAGCTAACCGCTCTTGCTGAACCAGTAAGAGACTTTTTTACGGTAGTTCCATAGCCAACGACTACTACTTCATCAAGTGACTCATATTCGTTAGCGGCCATATCTGCGGTTATTTCAACACCGCCAAATCTTTTGTTCATAATGTAGTGATTGCTTCCAAAATAAAACCCAAACCAATTTAAGTGGTCAAAATTTAGTTGTGGATAGCTAGCAATAGTTTCAAAACGATTAAACAATCTAAAGTTGGTGTTACCAAAACTTTGGCGCGCATTTTTGTTTATTTGTCCGTAATACGACGGACGGTTAATTGGGTTGAAATTCCATTTGTGTGGTTTAAATTCGTCTAAAGAGGCATCGTACATGCTTGCTAATAACTCGGCTGATACCTTATCTCCTTTAGGCCCTTTAATTGTAAAAATCCAAGTTTCATCTTGTCCAGGTTGTAGTTTATCTCTAAAAGTTTTGGTTTCAATATCTAAATCTGTTTTAGGATAAGGCACATTAATTTTAAAGCTTTGTGCTTTGTAACTGTTGAAAGCGGCAAAACTACAATGCACAACAAAACCACCCAAATCTCCTTTTAACACAGGAATATTAATTGATTCTTTAGAGTTATTAAGTATAATTATTTGCGTTTCAATAATTTTATTATTTTTCTCTATATCTACGGTTACGCTCAGGTCTTTGGCAGCAGAACCCATAGTTAGTTTTGCAATATCACCAGTTTTATACGAGGCTTTATCTAGTTGTGCTTCAAATAATTGTTGGTCTGCTATGGTTTTGTCTTTTGTGCTAAATAGTAAGGTAAAAGTTTCATCTTTTACATTTTGATTAAATTTGTCTTTACTCTCAGCAACGATAATATACTTACCCGAATTCCATTTTTTTAGTTTCTTTAAAGTGATGATTTTATCTTTTTCTGTATCAAAATTTATACTAAATACTTCAGTACCTTTTTTCCAATTGGTTAAAGCATCTTCATTGTTGTAAGCATCATGAGGAAAGAGTGTTTTAAACTCTGCTTGAGGTATAACTTGATAATCTGGAGCTTCCCAAGGTCTAATGCGTAAAACGGATGCTGGTGCATTAAGTTTGTAAATTTTTAAAGTGCCTTTAGTAGGTGAGAATTCTCCGTTTAAGTTTTTAGAAGTTAAATTAAGTGCAATTTCCTGTATAGATGTGTCAATAAGGTCTGGTGCACTAACTTTAAGTGTCATGGCATGGTAACCAACATTTACAGTGGTTGTTGCTGTTCTGGTTTCGCCATTAATATCTGTAATGTCTGCAGTAACTAGGTATCTAAAAATAGGCAGACTTTCTTTAGAAACGGTTTCATCTGGTATGGCGCTAAACGTAATATCAAATTCGCCTTTAGCATTGGTTTTAGTTTCGCCAAATGTAATTTCTTGCGGATCTAAGTTAAAATAAGGTCGTCTCCAGTAATACCAGCTTGGGTATTGTACTTGTCGCTTTACAGTATATACCACTTTTGCATTGGTAATGTTGCTACCAGCAAAGGCTACAGCTGTGCCGTTTACGGTAATGCTATCGTTTACTTTGTAAGTGTCTGTAACAGGTTGAAATTCTGGCTTAAATTTTGGACGCTTATACTCTTCAACCGAAAAATAGTTGTAGCTACTGTGTATACCTTTTAAGAAACTTAATATGTAAAACTCACCCGTTAATCCATTATTTGGAAGTACAAATTCTCCGTGAAACGATCCAAACGCATTGGTTACAAACTGCAGATCCGATAATCTTTCTCCGTTTACGTTGTATAATTCTGCTGTAACATCGTTGCCAGACGATACAACTGATTTTCCATCTTTATGTTCTGTAGAAATCCCTTTGAAATACACAGTTTGACCAGGTCTGTATATACTGCGATCTGTAAATAAGAATGTACGATAGTCTGTGTCTTTGGCTTTAGAGTCTCTATATGTTCTACTAATATAGTAGTCTCTAAATTGAGCAGTTTCATTATTGTAAGTTGCTATTACTTCTACATTTCTGTAATAGTTGTTGTCTTTTTTAAATTGAAATCTACCAAAACGATCTGTAGTGAAGTTTTTGGTAAATGTTTTATTTTTATTATCGGTATAACTTAGTTTAATACTCGAGCCAACTATAGGTTTACCATTATTTCTGTTGATAAGTTGATAGCTGATATGCTTGTTTTCTGTACTTTCTAAGAGCGCTAAGTTTGTAACTTGAATATGTGCAGCGGCAAAAACTGAGATTTCAGAATTGGTATCAGCTTTTATAATGTATAAGCCATTTGCAAGATTAGGTAAAACGAGTTCTGTACGGTGTTGTTGGTAATCATTTTCGATTTTTAAAGTACTACTAAAGTGTTCTGTAATTTTTAAATCTTTAAAGAAATTTTCTTTTTCTTGGCTATCGTAACGGCTATTAAAGTTGTTTAATTGCGCGTTATTTATTTTGTAAATACTAAAATCTAAACGCTTCAAATTTTTATAGCTTACCAATAAACGCGATGGTGCATCTGTAGGAATATATTGTTCTGCCTGCAAATTTAACTGTGGTTGTAAAATCTTACTTTTTAAAATGGCACAATTTACAGCACCACGACTTTTAGGAAATGCAGTTATCGTTAAATCACAAAGTGCAATAGCGTCTTTAAGTTTCCAACGGTTTGCGTCATCTGTAATATTAGTATTAGAGTTGCTGTTATAACGTTGACCTTGGTTTTGGTAAAGCGTTGCAATTTCAAAATTATACAGGGCAGAGAGTGGTGATGTTTTTAATTGTTCAGCTTTGGTTTTTAGTGCTTTTAAAAGTAAATCTTCTTTGTCGTTAAAAGTAGCGTGCTGTTGCACAAAGTCTAAGCGCGCAATATCAGCATCTACATAAGCAATTGAAGATTGGTCTTTGCGATGAAATTTTAATAAATCTTGATAAATTTTTAAAGCATTTCGCTGAAGTGATAACGTGTCTTTAGAGTTTAGGTTTATATTAATAAAGTCTTCGCTGTCACTAAGGTATGATGTTTGGTCAATTGTAAATTTATACGCAGGTTGCGCTATACTGTTTTCGTCTGTTTTATAAAATTCCAAGGCATTATGACTAAGTAAATCATACAAAGTAGGACGGTAATTCTTTGAATTTATAAAGGTAACTAATAGGGTTTTGTAGTTACTTACAGGTTCTTGTTGCAGCAGTAAACCATTTTGAAGAGAACGCTCAAAATAGGTATGTATTTCTTTAAAAAGTGTTTCTAAATCCCAAGTTCTAAAATCATCATTAACTTTAGTAGAGGTTTTAGTTCTGTTATAAAACTGATATCTGTTTTGCTGAAAATATTGCCAGTACATAGTGGCAAGCATATTTTCTAACACATGTTTGGTTACAATATCTTTAGAGGTTTCTATTTCAGATATAAACAGACTTACAATTTTTAGTTGTGCATCTTCCTGTAGTGTAAGCAGGTATTTGCTTTTGTACAGCAAAGCTTTAATACGTTGTTGCGTGTTACTTTGTAGTAATGCATTTGTATAGATAATATCTACTTGGTCTGCTGCACTTTTGGTGAGTCCTTCTTGTTCAAATTTTTCAACAACTTTCCATTGACTATTATAGTCATCTTGAGCGTTCGTTAAGTTGGCAAAGCAGATGAGCATAAGTAATGATATATAATTTTTCATAATATTTGTCGTAAAAGTGGTAATCTTTTTATGAATTGGTTTAGGTCTTTTCGATTCAAACAAATTCTGTTTATTTTACAAAATACTTTCAAAAGGCATTCCAAAAACAGTTAAAATGAGTAAAACACTTATTTCGATGAGTGAAGTTAAACAATTTGTGAGGGAAACCGAACCTTATGATATTAAGATTATTAGACTGCCTCTTAAATCGTATTTTTGTTTAATAAAGTATTTGTTATATGTATAGGTTTTTTTGGATTCTGTTTATGTCTTCACTTTGTTTTTCTCAAACTTCAAAAGAGAAAGGCGAACGTCTTATAGCTCAAAAAGCTTATGCTAGTGCACAAAAAGAATTACTTACGTTTCTAAAAACTAACCCTACCGATACTGAAGCTATAGAATTATTAGGTGATGCCTATGGTTACCAAAAAAAATGGGATGCTGCTATTGAAATCTATAAAAAATTAACAGAAAGTGCGCCAAAAAATGCAAATTACCATTACAAATACGGTGGTGCTCTTGGTATGAAAGCACTGCAGATTAGTAAAATTAAAGCTTTAGTTATTATCGGTGATGTAAAACATGCTTTTTTAACGGCCGCTGCGCTAGACCCAAACCATATTGATGCGCGTTGGGCATTGGTAGAGTTATATGTATCGCTACCAGGTATTGTTGGTGGTAGCTATTCTAAAGCATTAACGTATGCTGCAGAGTTAGAACAACTATCTAAAGTTGATGGCTATTTGGCAAAAGGTTATGTTTATGAATATGATGTTGAGCCAGAACTTGCTGAGACGTATTATAAATTAGCAATTAAAGAGGGAGGTTCTGTAACTTGCTATGAGAAGCTAACCAATTTCTATGAAAAACAAAACCAACCCGAAAAAGCCATTGGTAATTTAGAAGCAGCGCAAAAGAAACTTCAACGCAATGCTATGCATTACCAAATAGGTAAGGTGTGCGCAGATTATAATATTCAATTAGATAAAGGTGAAAAATGCCTTAAAGCTTACTTATCACACCACACAGCAAAAGACGGTGTGCCAAAAGCATGGGCTTATTACCGAATGGCTCAAATTTACAAGCATAAAAAGGAAAAAGCTGAGGCTCTAAAATGGATAAATAAGGCCATTACGGGTTTGCCTAAAATTGATGTTTTTAAAGAAGAAAAAAAGATTATCTCTAAGCTTTAGCCTCGGTTTTATTGTTGTTTTCAACATAATGTATAGTACTTTTTGCGTTATTAAATATTTGTTAATTATTTTAATTTAATAGTATTACTATTATATTTGCAACCAAATATTTTATTAATGATAAATTTACTATCAAACTTAAAAATATCTGTACCCGATAAGATATATATTAAAGATCCAGAATCTTCCGATTTAGGTAAGCGAATTATAGAGCACAGTATTTTACTTATAGAAGAAATTGGGTTTGATAGTTTCACTTTTAAGAAGTTAGGTGCAAAAATAGGATCTAATGAAAGCTCTATCTATCGTTATTTTGAAAGTAAACACAAGCTGCTCTTGTATTTAACATCGTGGTATTGGGCATGGATTGAGTATCAATTAGTGTTTAGTACTTTCAATATGCCAAATAAGCAAGAGCAATTATTTAAGGCTATAGAGTTGGTTACTAAAACGATAGAGGTTGATATGACTTTTTCTCATATTAATGAAGTTATTTTAAACCGAATAATAATTAACGAATATTCAAAATCATACTTAACAAAAGAGGTTGATAGTGAAAACAAAGAGGGGTATTTTGTGGTTTACAAACGTTTAATAATGCGTCTTAGCGATATGATTGCAGGTGTTAACTCAACGTATCAATTTCCGTCGAGCTTAGCTAGTACAATTGTTGAAGGCGCATTACATCAGCATTTTTTAAAAGCGCATTTTACTTCAATTACAGACTGCGGTAAGGATATTACACCAACTGATTTTTTTAAGAATTTAACGCAACAAGTTTTAAACATACAATTTAATGGATCAAAATAAAGTGCTTTTAACTCCTTGGCAACGTTTTGTTGGGATTTTAAAATTAGAACGTAAAGATGTTAGACAGGTGTTGTATTATGCTGTTTTTTCGGGTTTAATTGCTTTAACATTACCATTAGGTATACAGGCTATAATTAATTTAATACAGGGTGCGCAAGTCAGTACATCTTGGATTGTGCTTGTTGTTTTGGTAACTTTAGGCGTTGCATTTGTTGGTATTTTGCAATTAATGCAAATGCGAATTATAGAAATGATACAACAGCGTATTTTTATGCGTGCATCTTTTGAGTTTACATATAGGTTTCCAAAAATTAAGATGGACCAGCTGCTTAATTATTATCCGCCAGAGTTAGCTAACCGTTTTTTTGATGTACTAAACATTCAAAAAGGACTTTCTAAACTGCTTTTAGATGTGCCAGCCGCTGTATTGCAAATTGTATTTGCACTGATACTTTTATCGTTGTACCATCCGTTTTTTATGGCCTTTGGTATTTTGCTGATTATCCTTATTTATATTGTTTTTAAGTTTACAATTCAACGTGGTATGGAAACGAGTCTTTTAGAATCTAAGCAAAAATATAAAGTAGCACATTGGATTCAGGAAGTCGCAAGATCAATTTCTAGTTTTAAAGTTTCTGGGAAAACATCACTAGCGCTTAATAAAAATGATTATTTGGTGAATGGCTATTTAGAGGCTAGAGAAAATCACTTTAAAATATTGGTTTTACAGTTTATTCAAATGATTGGTTTTAAGATTATTGTTACTGCTGGCCTTTTAATTATTGGTGGTTTATTGGTGTTAAATCAAGAAATGAACATAGGGCAATTTGTCGCTGCAGAAATCATTATTTTATTAGTAATTACATCTGTAGAAAAACTTATTCTAGGTCTAGAATCTTTTTATGATGTGCTTACCTCTTTAGAAAAAATGGGACAAGTAGTAGATAAAGAAATAGAAGACCAAACGGGTGAAGCACCAAGCTTTAGCGAAGATTTTAAAATTCAATTAGACAATATAAGTTATAACGTTCCTAATAGGTCTACACACATTCTTAAAAATATTTCACTTGTAATTAAAGCAAAGAGTAGAATTTTAATTCAAGGGGAAAGCGGTGCAGGTAAATCGAGTTTAATTAGACTTTTAGCGGGTATTATAAAGCCAACGGAAGGTAGTGTTTATCTTAACGATAGTAATTTAAATAATCTGCATCTTAATACGTATAGAGCTTCACTAGGTCTAGCTTTATCTGATGAAACACCTTTTGAAGGTTCTATTTTAGATAATATCACTTTTGGTGATACTGATATTACGCAGGCAGAAATTGACGATGTTATAAAAAACACTAAGCTTTCGCAATTTATAAAAGAGAGTGAAAAAGGGATTAACACTATTATTTATCCTGAAGCTAAGCAAACGTCATACACCGTGGCGAAGAAAATAATATTAGCTAGAGCTATAGTTAAACAACCAAAATTATTAATTCTAGAAGATCCCTTAGAACATTTTGAAAAAGATGAAGCCTTAGAGTTAATTAAATTTTTAACGGATGCATCTCATCCTTGGACGCTTATTGTTGTAAGTTTTAATAAAGATTGGGCAAGTAATTGTACTGAATCTATTACGCTAAAAAAGGGTCAAATCATATAAAGTATAAGTAGTATGTTAAATATATCTAAGAATCCATTAAATGCAGAAGTAGATTTATCTAAGTATAAATCGGCTGAGCGTATTTTTGATAAACGCTATTACAAATATTTTAATCGCTTTTTGTTTGCATTTGCTGTTGTAGGTCTTATAATTTTATTTTTACCTTGGACGCAAAATATTACTGGCAGAGGTTTAGTAACAACGCTAACACCAGACCAAAGGCCACAAACCATTCAGTCACAAATACCAGGTCGTATTGAAAAATGGTATGTTAGAGAAGGTGATGCTGTAAGAAAAGGGGATACAATTATTAAGATTTCTGAAGTAAAAAGTGACTACTTTGATCCAGATTTAGTACAACGTACAGCACAACAAAGAGATGCAAAAGCATTGTCTGTTGTGTCTTATCAAGGTAAAGTAAAGTCGCAAGGCGTTCGTATAGGCGCCTTAATTAATGAGCGAAGTCTAAAATTAGAAAAAGCCGAGAATAAAATCTTGCAGTCTATATTAAAAGTAGAAAGTGATAGTATAGAAGTTGTTGCCGCTGAGACTAACATTAGAATTGCACAAATAAAGTATGTCCGTGCAGACTCTTTGTTTCAAGACGGGTTTACAGCGCAAAAACGCGTGGAAGACGCTAGAGTGAAATTGCAAGAAACGGAAGCTAAATTAATTTCGCAAAAAGCAAAGTTATTGGGAAGTAGAAACGAGGTGCTTAATGCTAAGATTGAAATTTCAAGAATAAAAGCTGAGTATGCAGATAAAATCTCTAAGGCAGAAAGTGAGAAGTTTAGCGCAGAATCTAGCCAGTTCGATACTGAGGCACAAGTCTCAAAATTAAACAATCAGGTGTCTAATTATACAATAAGAAATAGCCTGCTTTATATGACAGCACCTTACGACGGTTTTATAAATAAAGCCATTAGAGGTGGTATTGGGCAAACCTTTAAAGAAGGCGAAGAATTAGTTGGTATAATGCCAGCAGATATAGACTTAGCTGTAGAAATGTTTGTAGAACCAATAGATTTACCCTTGGTACATAAGGGCGAAAAAGTACGTGTTCAGTTTGATGGTTGGCCTGCAATTGTATTTAGTGGCTGGCCCAATGTATCTTATGGTACCTATGGTGCCGAGGTTGTTGCAGTTGAGAATTTTATAAGTTCTAATGGTAAGTTTAGAGTGCTCTTAGCACCAGACGAGACTGACCATAAATGGCCAAAAGACATCAGAGCAGGTTCTGGGGCTTACACCATGGCATTGTTAGAAGATGTGCCAATTTGGTTTGAGCTTTGGCGTCAATTAAACGGTTTTCCACCTAATTATTACCAGCCACAAGATGGTGGTAAATCTAAAAAGAAATAAATCATGCGAATTCTATTTACAGTTATTCTAGCTGGTTTTAGTTTTATAGGTGTAGCACAAACAGAAGATTTATCTAACGTGCTTCGTTTCGATGAGTATTTGGGCTTTGTAAAAAAGTTTCATCCTATTGTAAAGCAAGCCGAATTAATTATAGACGAAAGCCAGGCGAAACTTATGAAATCTCGTGGTGCCTTCGACCCTAAGCTAGAAATAGATTATGACCGTAAAAAGTTTAAGAACACAGAATACTTCGATCAATTAAACGGAACATTTAAAATACCAACATGGTTTGGTGTAGAGTTAAAAGGAACTTTTGAAGAAAATACAGGAGATTTTCTTAATCCAGAAGCTTTTGTGCCACAAGACGGTTTGTATAGTGCGGGTGTTATGGTGCCTCTTGGTAGAGGACTTCTAATTAACAATAGAATGGCTGCATTAAAACAAGCCAAATTATTTAGAGAACAAGCTAAAGCAGATCGCGATATTTACGTCAATAATATATTATTTGAAGCCTCTTTGGTTTATTTTGAATGGTTACAAGCCTACAACCAACTTAAGCTTTTTGAAAACTTTTTAGTTAATGCAGAGTTGCGCTACCGCGGAATTTTAAGAGGTGTAGAACTTGGTGAAAATGCAAGAATTGATGCCACAGAAGCCAGAATAGCACTAGATAGTAGAAAATTAAGTTTAGAGCAATCTAAGGTGAGTTTAATGAAAGCGGCACTAGAATTATCTAATTTTTTATGGTTAGATAATAATATTCCTGTAGAGCTACAACCAAATGTTATACCAGATGTAGATACAGAACCTATAGTAGATGCCACATTTAATATTAATCAATTAAGAACAAATGACGTTATTTTAGATGCGCATCCTAAATTATTATCACTAGGTTATAAGCTCGATGGTTTAGAGGTAGAAACACGTTTAAAAGCTAATAGATTATTACCAAAAATAGATGTAGAATATAATTTCTTAACCGAAGCACCAGAGATCGCAAGAACATTTAATACAGCCGAATATAAAGGAGGCTTAAATGTGAGTTTTCCTTTATTTTTAAGAAAAGAGCGTGGTGACTTAAAGTTAGCACGATTAAAACTACAAGACACAGAATTTGAAATTGATGCCACACGTGTTAACTTACGTAATAAGATAGATGCATTAAAGCAAGAGTTAGAATCGTATGTAGCTCAAAATGAAATTACTTTAAGAATGGTTTCAGATTCTGAGCTTATGCTACAAGCAGAAGAACGTAAGTTTCAACTGGGTGAAAGCTCTTTGTTTTTAGTTAATTCTCGTGAGTCTAAGTTAATTGATGGGCAGTTAAAGGCCATTGCAATACAGAATAAATTTTTTAGCACCAAAGCAAAGTTGTTTAATAGTTTGGCAGTAAATCCAGATTTGTAGATTTTAGAAAAGAGAGTAGAGATTCTAGAAAAGGGAAATCTTAGATGATATTTATTTTTTTTCTTCTCTGTAATCTCTTTTCTATATTTATATTTGTTGTATGAACGTACATTTTATAGCTATTGGTGGTGCAGCCATGCATAATTTAGCCTTAGCACTTCACAATAAAGGTTACAAGGTTACAGGAAGTGATGATACTATTTTTGAGCCTTCAAAATCCAGATTAGATGCAAAAGGTTTATTGCCAGACACATTTGGTTGGTATCCTGAGAAAGTAACTTCAAATTTAGATGCTATCGTTTTAGGTATGCATGCCAAAGCTGATAATCCGGAATTGCTTAAAGCCCAAGAATTGGGTTTGAAAATCTACAGTTATCCCGAGTTTTTATACGAGCAAGCTAAAAACAAAACACGTGTGGTTATTGGTGGAAGTCATGGTAAAACCACAATTACCTCAATGATTTTGCATGTAATGCATTATCACAATAGAGATGTAGATTATATGGTTGGCGCTCAACTTGAAGGTTTTGATGTCATGGTAAAACTCACAGAAGACAATGATTTTATTGTTTTAGAAGGTGATGAATATTTGAGTTCTCCCATAGATATGCGACCAAAATTTCATTTATACAAACCAAATATTGCCTTGTTAAGTGGTATTGCTTGGGATCATATTAATGTGTTTCCGACCTATGAGAACTATGTAGAACAGTTTAGCATTTTTATAGATTCTATTGTTACAGGTGGAAGTATAAATTACAATGAAGAAGATGCAGAAGTAAAACGTGTTGTTGAAGCTTCAGAAAACCAGATAAGAAAACTACCATACCAAACACCTAATTATACCGTAGAAGATGGTGAGACACTTTTAGAAACACCTGAAGGCCCAATGCCAATTGAGATTTTTGGTGCACATAACCTTAATAATTTAGCAGGTGCTAAATGGATTTGCCAGCATATGGGTATAGATGAAGATGACTTTTATGAAGCCATTTCAACCTTTAAAGGAGCAAGCAAACGTTTAGAGAAAATTGCCGAATCTAAAACCAGTATAGCTTACAAAGATTTTGCACACTCGCCAAGTAAAGTTGAAGCGACAACAAAGGCAGTAAAAGAGCAATACAGTGACAGAACTTTAGTGGCTTGTTTAGAACTACATACCTACAGCAGTCTTAATGCTGAATTCTTAAAGGAATACAAAGGCGCATTAGATACTGCAGACGTTGCCGTAGTTTTTTATTCCCCATATGCTGTAGAAATTAAGAAATTAGAAGCGGTTACCAAAACTCAAATTGCCAATGCTTTTGAGCGTGATGATTTAATTATCTATACCAATCCAGAAGATTTTAAAAACTTCTTGTTTTCTCAGAGTTTTGAAAACAAGTCATTGTTGTTAATGAGTTCTGGTAATTATGGTGGTTTAGATTTTAGTGAGGTGAAAAACCTGATACAATAGATTTATCATCCTAAATTTGTTTTAGGATCTTATTTATTTCTATGCTGGTAACAAATATACTTTTCCTAAGACTTATTTGATAGAAACTAGCCAGCATGAAGTTCAACCATTTCTTTTATGATTCAAAAGTAAATTTTAAAGCAATTTCTAAAAAGAGGATTGTTTTATCTATTTTAATTGGTTTAGTTTCTGCATTTATCATTTATAACTTTTTTTATGCTATTAGAGAAACGGAAAGGCTAATGTCTTTAGATTTTGAAAATAGACCAATTATTATTTCTGAAGAAAGTCGCAATTTTTTCAATCTTTTCTTTGCGTCTATTTCTATGGTTTTAGGTAATTCTATTGCAATTAGCTTTTTGTTTAGTCGCCCACAAAAGATATTTTCAAAAAGAAATAATAAACGTGCGAGAATTTTAAACGACCAAGCTTTTTTAGTGCCTAATTTTATCTATCTTTTTACTAAAATTTGGGTTTTATTTGGTACACTTACTTTTGTGTTTATTGGGTCTAAATTTGAAGATTATTTATTTCTGCCATCTGTTTTATTGATAATAGTGTTGTATTTTGATTCTTGGAAAGTACTTATACATGTTATAAAAAAGCAAAGATTGAAAATTCAAATAATTCATTTAATTACTTTTTGTATTCTAACTTTTATTCTAAGTAAAGTTCATCTTATAGATTATAAAACCTTTGATGAATCTATGCTGTCTGCAAATCCGACGATAGCGGTACCATTTAGTTTATATCTAAAAGATAGTTATCAAAGATACAATTATGGCGATCTAGTTTTAAAAATGGATTTCGGTTCGAATAAAGAAGTCGGCTTATTTAACGAAGATAATGAGCCGTTAGAATGGTCTAGTTTGTCTAAAATTGTTTTAGATTATAAAGATGAATATTCTTATAATGTTAGTGGTGTAGTGGTCCGTTTACGGGCTAATAAAGATATACCAATTAGGTATATAAAAGAATTTGAATTTATTCTTTTACAGGCAAATCAATGGCGGTTAGTTTATGAAGTTTCTAATAACGATGAATTTACAGCTCGTTCTTATAATAATCAACTAGAGAAACGTATTTCTCCGTCGTTGTACAACGTTTTTCCGCGTAAAGCAAAACCACCATTACCTAAATTTTCAGATTGGGATTTTTATAAAGACCAAAAGTTTAGAGATACACTAAGCATAAATATTTCTGCGAGAATTAAAATTGATAATCTTGAAGTACCTTTAAATATGCTGTCTAGAAAAATTAAAAATCACATAGGGAGTTTCTCTATTGTTGAATATATATATGATGATCTTGTAACTTATCAAGATTATATAAATGTATTGTCAGCTCATAAAGAGGCGATTTGGAAATTACGAGCTACAGAAAATTTTGATGAGGTTATAGAGAGGGTTCGCCACAACCAGTTTAGTCGTAATGATAGTCTCAATAATGAAAGAGATAGAATAATGAAAAAGTACCCATTTAGAATTACAGAACGGTTTGAGTGAGCTTTAGTAATTATGGTGGTTAAGATTTTGATGCGGGTACGACTTTTTTTAACAGTCCCACAATAATGTTTTATTTCCAACTATAGTACGTACAATCAGCATAATAATTTTATGAAGATTTTATAGATATAAGCTTTAGTAATTAATTGTACAAACTAGTTTACAGGCTTTTAGTTTCTTAATATTGTTAAATCCTTCAGGCTGGTATAAATTTTTTCTTCTCTGTTTTTGTAAAGCTTAAACATAACGCGTTTTGAGTCAGTACTTTCTAGGTTATTTTCTATTATATAAAGATACTCTCCGCTTTCAAATCTATAATCGTAGCCAGAACCATATTTGTTCTGTTTTTCAATTGTTCCGTTATATAAAACTAAACTTGGTTTATCTTTTGTTGTATCTGGTTTATTCCAAGACATATATCTAATATCCCCATTTTTTAATTTATCTACTTTGATTATGAACTTACTGTTTTCACCGTGTATAATACTCTCTTTATATTCATTACTATAGGTCGTTTGTTTGTTTTGAATTTTAAATTCATAATACGCATCATTATTACGAACATAAAAGCTACTATTTGAAGCCCAATATGCTTTATCAAAGGTGCTAAAATCAAAGTTGTATTTTTCTATTGTATTATAATCCGTAATCAGAATTGGAAGTGCTTTTTTATCAATCATTTGATGTAATGAAATACCGTCAAAGTCAATCCCATCATGAGCATAACTGTAAACATATTTTGCGTCTGGTGAAAAAATAAGTTCATAACCAGATATATAAGAAGTTGATCCATCCTCTAAACTGATTAACACATTCGATGAAGTTGATTCAAACCAATTTTCATATATAATGCAAACTCCTAAGGGTTTTACAAAACCAGCATAAGAATAACTAATAAGTTGCTCATCGTATTCTAGGCAATTTTTAACGCTGTTATTTTTTGTTGTAACCTTATAGCAGTCTTTCGTTATACTTACTTGATACGGAATTATCGTTTTATCTAATAATGGTGATGTTTGATTATTTTTCACCTCCTCATAATCTTCTTTTGCTATGGTGGTTACGATTAAGTCATAATCTGTAGTGCCTTTAATAAATAAATAAAAGTTATTCTTTTTTGTTTTAACAGAGTCCTTTTGTTGATAAGAGTAAACTAAGCTTGTTGACTTTTTTTTGAACTCTTTATTTGTATTGCTAATTCTTTGAGATTCTGTTGTTAAAATATTTAATAATAAAATATTGAGAATTATAGTAGCAAAATTCATTTTTTTTGAAGTTTATTATTTAACTAAATAGAAATTATATGATAAGAGTTTGTTTTACTGACTTTAATTAAGTGTTATGAAAGGTTATTTGTTTATTGGAAATATTGTCCTAACTACAAATGTTCCAGTGTATTGTTCAATAGATGGTTGAAAGTAATACGTAAGTCCTTAGTCAATATTGTTATGTCTTCCTAATTTTTAATCCTAGAGAAAAAAGGTGTATGGTGAATCATTACACTTTTTTCAATATTGTTAAATGCTGTAAATGCTGTAAATGTTTCAATAGAAGTCCCCATTCCAGTTTCAAAATAAATTGAGACCCAAAGTATTGGACCTCTAACTCTTACTTTTTCACTCAATAAAAAGACTTTTGATTTATCTTTTTCATCTGTTGCATTATCATTTAAGTTTTTGTCGTTCTAGCTAGTTAAAATTAAGTGAGCATATGGTCTTAATTCAAGCCAAGAAATAAATTTTAAAACTAACGCACCTTTAGCAAAAAAATTATCATCCACCATTTTACAAATCCTGTTATTTGGCACACTAAGTCTGCATTCAGTTAGGGCATTTATCGATTTTTCTTTTATATAATGAGCATCAATTAAACTAGATATCAAAATTAATACTAGTAAAATCTGAGTTTTTTCATGGGTTTTACAATTTTTATAATTTGAGTCTATTACAGTAACTCATGCCAGACGGTAACGAAGTTCGTTGAAATTTTTGATAAAGACAAATTGTTTCAATATTATGATAAGAATATGATTTTATAAGGCGCTATTCTTGAAAGCGCTATTATCCCAATCTCCTTTCTCTTAATCCCATTTTTTTTAATAAAATTAATACATAAAAAAAGCGCAAGTTAGTTTACCTGCGCTTTGTATGTTTTTGTAATATCAATTTTGTTAGAACTCTAAATCTACAACTAAGTCAAACTCATCATAAATAGCTTTGTCTTTTAAGCCATCAAAGAAACTTGTAGAACCATATCTTACGTCGAATTTTGACCTATCAATTTTTAATGATGCGTTAGCTTTATTTCCATAAACCGAAAAGTTGAATGAAACCGACTCGGTTTTACCCTTAATCGTAATATCTCCTGTTACTGTATAGGCATTTTTACCAATAGCTTTAACCTTAGTAAATACTAAAGTAGCAGAAGGAAATTTTGCTATACCAAAGAAATCGTCAGATTTTAAATGGCCTTCTAATTGTCCTTTAGAATCACCTTCTAAATCTGTAACAGTAATAGAAGTCATGTCTATGTTAAAGCTTCCGCCAGTTAATATAGCGTTGTTAAATAAGAGGTGACCAGATGTAATTGAGATTACTCCTTCATGAGAACCAGTTACTTTGTAACCTTTCCATACAACCTTACTTTGGTCTGTTTTAATTTGTTTTTTATCCTCTTCTAGCGTTGTAAAAGAAAATGTCATAAAAGCTACCATTACTAATGTAGCTAAACTTTTAATTGAATTTTTCATTGTATTTTGTTTTAAATAATAGGATACAAATTTCTAAAACAATGTACTAAAGCAAAATGAAGTAGATTACAAAATGAAGTTAATATAGATTAACATCTACTTGTTCTGTATAATTTGGCTCTTAATTTTACTCAAAAACTCTTTGGTAATACCCAAATAAGAAGCAATCATGTATTGTGGTACACGATTATCAATCTCGGGATTAGACGTTTTAAAAATTTGGTACCGCGCTTTTGCAGAAAGGCTAAAATTTCTAATGATGCGTTTTTGAGATGCCGCATAAGCACGCTCTACAATCTTTCTGAAAAGACGCTCTAATTTAGGAATTTCTTTATATAAGCTCTCAAGATTATCGAATGTAAATTGAATAAGTGTTGTATGTTCTATACACTGTACGTTAAAGTCTGCGGGTGTTTGTGTAATAAAACTGCCTAAATCTGACGTCCACCAATCTTCAATAGCAAACATTACGATATGTTCTTGCCCATCGTCACCCATGTAAAATGTTTTTGTGCATCCCTCAAGAATAAAGTTTACAGTTTTACAAACATCACCTTGTTGTGCTATGTATTGATCTTTTAGATAGTTTCTATACACTAGTTTAGAAAGTAAAAGCGTTTCTTCTTCGATAGTTAAATCGATATATTTTTTTATATAATTTAAAAAAGGTGTAGTATCCATTTTGTTTTTTCTTAATCCGTTGTCGCTAGTCTACAAATGAGAGTGTTATGTCCATTGGGTTTTTAACTATAAGTAGTTACACATTCTCAACCTTATCAATCATCTGTTTAAACAAGTCCAGCAGAAAAATTAATTTCCCAGCATCACCTGCTGCTAAAAATTTGCAATTTTCTACTTTAACACCATACCAATCTTGTCTGTTAATTTCATTAAGAATCCACTTTATTTCTAAATTGGCTAAAGAGGTATTTGAGATATCTATTTCAACCTCCCAACCTGGTGTGGCTAACGTAGTAATTTGAATAACTTCATCTTTTTCCCAATCGCCATCACACTGCGATTTAAACCAATCTTGTATCCAGTCTAATATGTCCATTTGTATTGATATGTTATAATTGATTACGTATTATATGTTTATAGTTCTAACGTCAGTTCGAGCGATTTTTCTTTCTTAAAAAATTGTATCGAGAACCTTTTAGTTTTAAGCCTGTTCTCGATATATTTATTTCTGATACTCTACAAAAACGAATCATTTAAACAGACGTGTATAGTTTGTTTTAAATATTAGAAACAAATTCTATAAACACCTCCTTATGTCGCTCTAAATCTAAATCTGGAGACAATGATACACGAGCAATATAATCCTTATCGCCTTCTTTTGTTGTGCCTTGCGTTGAGGTGGCAGGTATGGTCCAATAACACCCTTTTAATTGTCCGTAACTGACACAATACTTACTCTCGTTAGGGATTTTTGTAATCATTAAATTAATTAATCTATGATTTAATTCACGTTTATAAGTTTCCTTTTCTGCTGGCGAATTTCCCTTTGTTGGAAGATCTAATGAAAACACAGAAGGCGTAAAGCCTAGTTGGGCCAATTCTTCTGAAACAAAATTAATTTTCGCTTCTGGCAAGGTCTCTTGAATAAAGTTAACAAATTCTCGCGTGTTTTTATAAGCATCTGCAATACGTTGATTCATTGATGGCAATTGTTTGGCTAAAATTTCGTATTGCAATTCCGTTGCTTCATTATCGCAAAGATTAAGATGTGATTCTATCTTATCTATAAGCGCATCTACCTTGGCATTGCCTACAACATAACCAGCAGTACATTTGCCACCACTAGGGAATTTAGAACCACTTGCATAAGAAATTGTTCGCACTGTTGAAAGAATTTCGCCATCACCTAAAAAGTGAATATTAGGACAAAAGGTTTGATCTAAAATAAAAACAGAATCTACAGCAATTGTTCCAGATGCTGTTTTACGTTCTGCACTTAATGTTTCTTTTAATTTTTGAAGGTCAGGAACTTCAACGCGTGGGTTGGTTGGTATTTCTGCAATGATATACGGAATGGCATCAGCTTTGGCAATTTCGGTTAAAACAGTTTCTAAACTTTTAACCATATCATTGTCACCATCAACAGCCAAATCTACCACGTCTACATTGTCTAAGCACGCAGCAACGCGTCGCGCTTGGTCATTGGTACCGCCATAACAGTTGGTTGGCACAACGAATTTAATGTCTTTTCCGTTATGATGTTCTAATGCATAATCTACCAAGCCCATCATTATAGCATATTGTACCGAAAGGCCACTAGAACCTACTAAAGGCTGGGAGGTTGTGCCTGTAATATTTTTTATTGAATCTAAAACAGAGGTTTTGTTAGTCGTGTTCCCATGACTATCTGAACTGTTTTGAGTAGCAATCGAAGTTTGTTCAGTTAAAGCTTTTAACGCAACTAAACTATTAGCTGGCGTCATAGCAATAGTTTCGCGACGTCTCACATGCTGAATATCTGAAATGTAAGTCGCATTCTTCAACCCATTTACGACCAAAAGACTTCCTAAGTGCGCATGCAGATTGATGTAAAAATCAATGTTTGGATTGAGTTGACTTGTAGATATATTGTTTTGTTCTGAAATAAAAATCGTACTACCATTAAATTTTAAAACTGCTTCTGCATTATCAACTTGCTTTAACTCGAAATTATAACCATACACGCGCTTTATAACATCTGCATCAAAAAAGGCTGGTAAATCTTTTGTGTAAAGAATTTGTGTGTGTTTGTTTTCTAGTAAGTTTGTCCTTAGAATAGCTAAAACCGGAACCGTCTGTGACGAAAAACTAATGACATCTTCAGGTTGTAGCTGATGTAACTTCGCTACTGCCCATTCTAGAATACAAGATAACGGATGACCTAAGCGAATATAATCATAAGCTGTTGGTAATTCTGTAAGTACAGATTTTTCAGAATTATTCGATTTAAATAAAGATTCAAACTGATTTAAAAATTTTGATTTAGCTAAAGCTTCATTGTAAATATCTAAGCGATGGGTTGTTAGATTTAACCAATCTTTTGGCATGTTTTTTAGGACTGCTTTTATATAGTTTAGGGTTTTGTTTTCTTGCATGATGTTTGCTTTTTAAAATGGATGTAAAGGTACGTTAATTTGGTTTTTAATAGAGATAAAACCTACAATACCAACAAACCATAATCACGCAAAACATCAATGGGTTTAGAATACCAAAACAATTCAAAATCCTCAAATTGGGTTTCAAAATTGGTTTTTAATTGTCCAAAGGTTTGTGGTTTGTTTAGAGGTGAGAGTCGTTCTAAGGTATCTAAAAGCCAAAGCCCTTTCTCTTTTTCAGTCGTAATTTCAAAACTATCGGCTTTATCATAGAACGTGAGCTTTAAGAACTCTTTAGTCGTTCCTTTTTTCGTTTTAGAAAATTCAGACACTATAGGCAAAGTGCCTAACCAAAATAGCTTTGCCGTTGGTTTAATGTTAAACGCTGGTTCTTGCGCTAAACAGTTGTAAATAAAATCTGGATCTATGTTGGTGTCTGGTACTTCAAATTCAAACCAGTCTTGCAAGGGTAAATCAAACCCAATACCATGCATAAAATTAAAGAGTGATTTTTTTAGTCCAAAACTAAACTGCGTATGGTCTATCCCTGTTTGGTCTGTAAAATCGACGTCGTTATTGGCAAAACTGATGTTTTTATAATGTGGTGTAATGCCATATTCTTCGGGATGTAAACCCACAGGGCTATGGGCTGTTAATGCAAATTGATGCCAAAAGCCAGACTGTAACACACCAACCTCAAACAACTGACGTACCATTTCTAAACTATCAATGGTTTCTTGTACGGTTTGCGTCGGGTAGCCATACATTAAGTACGAGTGCACCATAATGTTAGCTTCGGTAAAATTGCGTGTCACTTGTGCGACTTGCTCAACGGTAACTCCTTTGTCAATGAGTTTCAATAAACGGTCTGAGGCAACTTCCAATCCGCCAGAAACGGCAATACAGCCCGAAGCTTTTAGCAAAATGCAAAGGTCTTGTGTAAAGTTTTTCTCGAAACGTATATTGGTCCACCACGTGACGCTTAGTTTTCGTTTAATAATTTCGAGTGCTAAAGCTTTCATTAGCGAAGGTGGAGCGGCTTCATCTACAAAATGAAATCCTGTTTCACTTGTTTGTGCTATTAGTGCTTCCATACGGTCAACTAAAAGTACAGCAGCTACGGGTTCGTAAATTTTTATATAGTCTAATGATATATCGCAAAAGGTGCATTTTCCCCAATAACAGCCGTGTGCCATGGTGAGTTTGTTCCATCTGCCATCACTCCATAAACTGTGCATTGGGTTGGCAATTTCTATAACTGAAATGTAACGATCTAGTACCAAATCTGAATAATCTGGTGTACCAACTGCTGCTTGCTTATAATCGGGTTTGGTAGTGTTGTTTTTATAGGTAACGTCTCCGTTTTCGAGAATGAAGGTGCGTTTAAATTCGGTTCCGTTGTTGAAAACAGCATTGTGCAATAGCTCAATAGGTAATTCACCATCATCTAAGGTGATAAAATCGAAAAATTCAAAAACTCTGACGTCAGTTACGGAACGTAATTCGGTATTAGGAAATCCACCTCCCATAGCAATTTTAATACCTGGATAATTAGCTTTTATAAACTGCGCACAACGAAAGGCACTGTATAAATTCCCTGGAAATGGTACTGAGAAACACACCAATTTGGGTTCCGTATTTTTAAGCTGAAGGTCTAATAACTCTAAGGTTATTTGGTCGATATACGTTTCGTGGTCTTGTAATTGTGCATAGAGTTCATCAAAGGCATTAGCACTTTGTCCTAAGCGTTCTGCATAACGACTGAACCCAAAATCGGGATCAATACATTCTACAATAAAATCTGATAAATCTTCAATATATAAGGTTGCTAAATGTTTGGCTTTGTCTTGCATGCCCATGGCACCAAACGCATAATCCATATCGTCTAATTGTGCAAAACGAGACGCTTGTGGTAAAAAGTTAGTGGTGCAAATTTGACGCGCAAAAGTCTGATTTTTGCCTTGAAGAAATAGAATGACATCATCTAAAGATTGTAAATAGTGATCTTTTAGTGCATACATGCGTTGACAGTTTTCGGACTGAATGCGATTGTCTTCAAAAGCCAGTCTAAAAATTTCTTCGAAAGTGTCTTTTTTGAACAGCTCTAAAATCACTTCAATACCCAAATCCATTTGAAACGACGCTATGCCTTTTGTATTCAAGAAGCCTTTAAGATAGGCTGTGCCAGGATACGGAGTATTTAGTTGGGTAAATGGAGGAGTTATGAGTAAGAGGTCTTTCACTTTTGAAACTGAAATTGAATCTGATATCGAAATTGAAACAGACAATTGCAAATATATAAGTAATATCCTTGTGTCTTCAGAATTTTAAATAGGATTTAAGACGTCAGTTCGAGTGATTTTTTACTTCAAAAAATTATATCGAGAACCTTTCTAGTTCATAACCTGTTGTCGATACATTTATTTTTTTCCGTTTCACTTCAAATTAACAAACACTCGACCTCACGATAGAGGTTGCTACCCATTCCGCAAAATCTCAGCAACGGCTTGTTGATACGCCCTCGGATTATTCGCTTTTTTAATTTTCTTAAACGTCTTTTGAGGATTGGTGAACGACTGCGCAAAGAATTCCCAAAAGCCTTGCATTTTCATTTTAATAGGTGTTGGCCCAGACAGGGCTTCATCGTATTGATGGTATATGGTGTCGTGAAATTCTCTAAAAATTTCCCATCTATTTTTTGGGTATTCTGTCGTGTCGTTTTTAATCATGCTTGGTAAAAATGGGTCTGCAATGATACCTCTTCCCATCATAAAATGATCGATGCTCGGAAAACGTATTTGCATTTCTTTCAATTTAGCCACAGAGGTAATGTCTCCATTGTAATATAATTTGTGTCTGGTGTTTTCGATACAACGCTGAAAGCCGTCTAAATCGACTCCGCCCTTATAAAGTTGCTTACCAATGCGTGCATGAATAGCAATACTTTTTAGCGGATAACTATCTAGAATAGGGAAAGTTTCTAAAATTTCTTCGGCATGCTCATAACCCATTCGCATTTTCATAGAAACTACAATATCCGTTTCTTTGTGCACACGTTCTAGAATATGATTTATTTTTTCTGGATCGCAAATAAGACCAGAACCCATTCCGCGATTTGTTACCATTGGGTAGGGGCAACCTAAATTCCAGTTGAGTTCTTTATACCCCAATTCTTGAATGTAATCTACCACAAACAAAAACTCATCTGCACTGTTGGTCATAATTTGCGGAATAACTTCGAGCTCTGTATTGTTTTGAAGTTGTAAATCTATCTTGTAAGAGTTTTTAATAATCAACTTATTATTAAACCTGATGTAAGGTGCGTAAAACGTATCGATGCCACCAAAATAATGGTTAAAGGCATTTCTGAATCGGAAATCTGTAAACCCTTGTAAAGGTGAAGATAAAAGCGTTAAAGGCATTTGGTTTTGCGTTGTTTTAATCTAGCATAGCGAAGGTGATGTATTTTTGTTAGAAAGTCAAATCTTATAGGTTTTATATACTATTTTATTATTTGAGGCGTTAAGTTTTTAACCATCTAAAATAAGAAGCACATACTAAATAGTTACATTTTTAAAAAGTAATTAACTTTATAAATCACCAGTTATGAAACACATTTTTTATGTTTGCTTTTTTGCAGTGCTATTATCATCTTGTACAACGTCTGAAACTAACCAAGATTCTGATTCAAATTTTTATGCCCTAACCGTTGGTAACTCATGGGTCTATAAAAACTACAGGTATAATATAAATACCCAAACGTATGACGATACTGGTGTTGTTGATGCAGTAAGTATCGTGGGTACTGAGCTTATAAATGAAAATACTTATTTTAAGTTTAGACGCTTTACAACTGGAAACGAGGCGGGTATTACATTTTGTAATCCTAACGGAGAGCATTTGGAGTTATTAAGAGACTCTTTAGGATATTTAATTAGGGATGGCGGAAGCATAAAATACGCAAATAATGATTTTACAACTAGAGCTGTTAGTAACCAAAATTGGGGTGTTATTTATGATCAGCTTATAGCATTAGATCACGAGATTACCGTCGAAGCTGGTACTTTTGAAAGCACCTACACACAACGTTTTGCTGTTACAACTAATGGTGAGCAAACACAAGGGTTAGATCACTATTATTATGCAGATGGTATAGGGTTAATTTATGATACGACGTCTTTTGTTACAGGCGATAATCCATTGATAATAAGGCGTTTGGATTCTTACGATTTTGTAGAGTAGGTTAAAAAACGTTATCTAAAAATTGTTTAATGCTTTGTTGGTTAGCTCTAACTAATTCTTTTCGAGCAGCTGTAATGTCTTTTGGTTTTTTGTCTTGAGATAATTTAAATTTTCCTTCCCAATTGGTAATTTCAATTTCAAACATTTTAATATAATCAAGATTTTTATCTAATCGTGGGTTATTGGGTTCTAATACGTATTTATGGTTTGGTGCCTCCAATAATTTTGTCATTGTAATTAAAGATTGTTTTAAAGAAGCCTTACTTTCTATAGTTTTTACGTTTCCTGTTAAATGTACTTTAATATAATTCCAGGTTGGTAATTGCGTTGTGGTGAAGATACTTGGGGATATGTAACACTCTGGTCCAGCAAAAATTAGTGTCACCTCATTATTGTCTTTTAATAATTGAGCCTGCGGGTTATAAATATCAATATGCCCTATAAGTTTACCGTCTTCATAAACCAAAGGCAAATGTGTTATTAATGGCTGTTTGTCTTTTACCGAAATTACAGTCGCTAAAGGATAGGTTTTAATAACATCTATCATGTGATTGATGTCATTGTCTTGATGTTTTTGTGGTGGGTATTTCATTTAAACTCCAAATTGTCTAAAGTGATGATCTAAGTGTTTGTATTGCATTTTGCCCCATTGGTCTTTCGTCATTGCGCCAAATGCAGGATGCGGTTGCCAATCGTTTCGCTGCCGCTGTGTGTTTAGTTCATTCAGTAGCGATGTTATTTCATTTTTTTCTGCTTCAAAATCTTTTTTAGCCATAATTTTAAAACCTGGTGCAGTTGGTAGATTTTTTCTCCATGGCTTATCGCTATACATAGATTTTTTGAAAAACAGGTTAACTAACCAGTTTGGTTTAACACCATAGTCTTTTTTTTCTAATATAATGTTTAAAGGCATTTGGCAATGATGGAGCATCTGCCCAACATTCATTTTTCCCCAATTTGCTGTGGTGTCTTTATTGAGATTATTGAGACGTGATGACAGTTCATCATACGCACCTTCTTCAAAGAATGATTTCATAATAATTAAATTATTTGATTTATTTAGATGCTTAATTTACAATTTTTTATCTTTAGTGCATGTCAGAAAAACCAACTTCATTTTCAATTAAAAATTGGTCACAAGACGATCAGCCAAGAGAAAAGTTACGAGACAAAGGAAAAATGTCTTTAAGCGATGCAGAACTTATTGCTATTTTAATAGGATCAGGTAATAGAGAAGAAAGTGCTGTAGCTTTGTGTAAACGTATCTTTGCGAGTGTAGATCATAATTTAACGGCTTTGGGTAAATTGTCTATTCAGCAATTAATGACCTTTAAAGGTATAGGTGAAGCTAAAGCTATAACTATTACAGCCGCCTTAGAATTGGGTAGGAGACGGCGTTTAGAAACTGTGGTGCAATTAGAAAAAATAACCTCGAGCCGTTCTGTTTTTGAGTTAATGCATCCTATTTTAGGTGAACTTCCACACGAAGAATTTTGGATTCTATACCTTAATAACTCAAATAAAGTGATTCAAAAAAACCAATTGAGCAAAGGCGGTATTACTGGTACGTTAGTAGATGTGCGATTGGTATTAAAAAATGCATTAGAAGTTGGGGCAATTGCTTTAATTTTGTGTCATAACCATCCGTCTGGCACATTAAAACCAAGTCAGGCAGATAAGGACATTACTCAAAAATTAAAAAACGCTGCACAAAGCTTAGATATTAAAGTACTTGACCACCTTATTGTAACAGAGAAAGCGTATTTTAGTTTTGCAGACGAAGAAATTATATAATGCTATTAGTTTACACGCACAAAATCACACCACGTTTTAAGTATACATTTAATCATATTTGTAAACGTTTACTTGGGTTAGAAGTTAGTTTTACTTCTAAGATTGAGGACTTTATTGCACACAATAGTCTTAAAATGTCTTACGCTAGGCAACCGCTAAGCAACGAGTTGTTTGTAAGAAGTAACGCGTTGTTGTTTGAAAACGGATTATCTGATTTAGATATTAATGTACAATCTTGGGATAACACCAAGGGCTTTTTTGCAACTGGTGAGCGTAGCGATTTACCGTTTGATATTTTTGCGGCTTCATTTTATTTATTGAGTCGTTATGAAGAATATATGCCTCATGTAAAAGACAATTATGGTAGGTTTATGGCTAAAGAAAGTTTGGCATATACTCACAAATTTTTAAACCAGCCTGTTGTAGATATTTGGGCTTACAAATTAAGAGCAGTTTTACAGAAAAGATTTCCTAATTATAAATTTCCAGAGCGTAGCTTTAAAATTAAACCAGTTATAGACGTACCTGCAGCTTATTATTTTAAGCAAAAAGGATTGTTGCGTACCATAGGTGGTACGTTAACAGATTTAGGGCGTTTTAATTTGCGTCAACTGTATCAGCGGTATTTGGTTATAATGGGGTTTAAACGCGATCCTTACGATACGTTTAAGTGGATTATTAGAAAACAAAAGACCACCAACTTTAAATTTATGGTTTTATTTTTAATAGGTGATTATTCTACCTACGATAAAAATATAAGCACCAATAAAAAACAATTTATAGCGCTCATAAAATCGGTTGCAGATTACTGCGACGTTGGTATAAAAGCCTCTTATTTTGCGTTAAATGATATTTCGATTTTAAAGCAAGAAAAACTAAAGATCGAAGGGGTTGTAAATAGAGACTTAAAGGCTGTGCGACATTCGTTTTCTAAATTAAATTTACCAACATCGTATCGTAATTTGGTAGAGTTAGAGATTCATCAAGACTTTACAATGGGTTATGTAGATACCTTAGGTTTTAGAGCCGGAACTTGTACCCCTTTTCAGTTTTACGATTTAGATTACGAAATTCAAACTCCATTGCAAATTAATCCTTACCAATGCTTAGATTTTGCATTGCTAAAATATAAGTCAGAATTAGATAAGACCGAACATTTTAAGAAAATATTAGAAGAGGTGAAGGCTGTAAATGGTACTTTTGTACCCATATTTCATAATTATTCATTAAGTGATTTAGACCGTTGGAAAGGATTTAAGTCACTCTTTAATTTAGTTTTAGAATCTGTAGAATGAAAGACACTATAAAACACGTATTTTTTGATTTAGATCATACCCTTTGGGATTTTGATAAAAACTCAGGGTTAACCTTTGAGAAAATTTTTGAATTGAATAATATAAATATTGACCTGCAACTTTTTTTAAACGTCTATGAGCCAATTAATCTTAAATATTGGAGACTCTATAGAAATGAAAAGGTGACAAAAACAGAACTTCGCTACAGCAGATTAAAAGAAGCTTTTGATGCTATTGAAGTCGTTGTTGAAGATGTTATGATTAATAAATTGTCTGAAGATTATATAGAGCACTTATCTAGTTTTAATCATCTATTTGAAGGCACTTTTGAGATATTAGATTATCTTAAAGATAAATATACGCTTCATATTATTACAAATGGTTTTGAAGAAATTCAAGAAAAGAAAATGAAAAGTTCTAAAATTAGAAATTACTTTAAAACCGTAACCAACTCAGAAATGGTTGGTGTAAAAAAGCCAAATCCTAAAATTTTTAATTTTGCTTTAAATTTAGCAAATGCTAGTGTAGAAGAAAGTATAATGATAGGTGATAGTTTAGAGGCAGATATTGAAGGTGCAGCAAATTTAGGTATAGACACAATTCATTTTGACTATAAGCAATCGCTAAAAACAGATAATTATAAGCAAGTTTTTAAGCTTAAAACGATTGCAGATTATTTGTAAATCACTATAAATTATTCATTTTAAAATTACAATAATGAAAAACATACTACTATTAAGTTTAATGCTTTGCATTGGCTTTTTTTCTCAATCTCAAAACATTAATGATAGTGCTTTAAATAATTATAAATATGTAGTCTTACCTTTAAGTTATAATTTTCTTAAAGGTGAAAACGTCTACAGACTAAATACGCTCACTAAATATTTGTTTAAACAAAACGGTTTTGATGCTTATTTTGACATAGAAGAATTGCCCGAAGATTTGTTTAAGAATAGGTGTTTAGCACTCTATGCAGATGTAGAAGAGGTGAGGGGTGGTTTTAGAAAAACAAAATTGCAAGTAACTTTTAAAGACTGTTATGGTAAACTTGTATTTACCTCAGATGAAGGCACCTCTAACCAAAACAAACATAAAGAAGCGCACCATGAAGCTTTACGTAATGCGTTTAAAACTTTTGAAATAAAAACGTACAATTACCAGCCTAAAAGTTCTGATACCAAAAAGCAAGTAAGTAATAGAATTAAAGGCACTGAAATTGTAGCACAGCAAAAAGAAAAAACTATAGAAAAAGTTACAAAAACAGAAACTGTAAATACAAAAGAAGTTTTAAGTTTAAAAACAGCAGTTAAAATTTATACTGCTATAGAGATTGTAAACGGTTATCAATTAATTAACGCTAACTTAGAAACGGTTATGGTACTATTAAAAACATCAGCCAATAACATTTACTTAGTAAAAGATAAGAATGCTATAGTTTTTAAAGAAGATGGTAAATGGATTTACTCAGAAAATCTTGAAACATCTATTACAAAAAAACCGATTTTAATTAATTTTTAATATCCGTATTTAGTTTTCCATAAACCTTTTAAGAATTGTCTTTGAGCATGTTCTCTTTGGTTGTTTCCTGGGTCATATAATTTTGTGTTTTGTATTTCTTCTGGTAGAAACTCTTGTTCTGCAAAATTATTTTTATAGCTATGTGCGTATTTATATTGCTCGCCATACCCTAATTCTTTCATTAGCTTGGTTGGTGCATTTCTTATAGCCATCGGTACCGACAAATCACCAGTATCTTTAACTAACTGTTGGGCTTTATTAATAGCCTCATAAGCTGCATTACTTTTAGGTGAACTTGCCAAATATGTGGTACATTGGCTAAGGACTATGCGAGACTCCGGATGTCCAATAACAGATACAGCCTGAAAGGTGTTATTCGCTATTACTAATGCTGTTGGGTTTGCATTTCCTATATCTTCACTTGCTAAAATGAGCAAGCGCCTGGCAATAAACTTAACATCTTCACCACCTTCAATCATTCGTGCTAAATAATAGACTGCTGCATTTGGGTCGCTACCACGAATAGATTTAATAAAAGCAGAAATAATATCGTAATGCTGTTCGCCAGTTTTGTCGTAACGTGCCGTTTTAGTTTGCACCTGTTTTAACACAAGTGCATTGGTAATTACAATATGTTCATCTTCAAAAGAAGTTACGAGCAATTCAAAAATATTAAGAAGTTTTCGGGCATCACCACCAGATAGCCTAAGTAATGCTTCAGTTTCCTTTAATTCAATATTTAATTTAGACAGTCGTTCATCTTCTTTAAGAGCTCGCTGTAATAACGATTCTAAATCAGCCTTGCTAAAGGCGTTTAGCGTATAGACTTGGCATCTAGATAATAATGCAGAGATTACCTCAAAGCTTGGGTTTTCGGTTGTAGCGCCAATTAGAGTAACCCAGCCTTTTTCTACCGCTTCTAATAGAGAGTCTTGCTGAGATTTACTAAAACGATGAATTTCATCTATAAAAAGAATCGGATTTTTAGCAGTAAATAATCCACCACTTTTTTTTGCCTTGTCTATGACTTCTCTAATATCTTTAACGCCAGAGTTTATAGCACTAAGTTTAAAAAAAGGACGTTGAGATTCGTTAGCAATAATATTAGCTAATGTGGTTTTGCCAATGCCTGGCGGTCCCCAAAGTATAAGCGATGGTATAACGCCACTTTTAATTTGCTGATAGAGTATGCCACTCTTGCCAACTAAATGTTGCTGACTTATATAATCATTTAATGTCTTAGGACGCAGGCGTTCTGCTAAAGGAATATTCATGCTATAAAATTACAAAATGCCATTTAAAACAAAGGTGATTTTCGTAAACAGTTATGACAATATTTCATGGTTTTAGGTTTTGGTTATAAATTTGAAGTAAGATTATAAACTTATATATGTCTACACAACACTTTAAATACTCTAATAGTATCATTGTTTACCCGTTAATGATGGTGTTTTCTGTTTGGTTGGTGTTTTGGTATCAAGTACGCGTAGACTATAGTATTAAATATTTTGGTATAAGACCACAAAAGATTGAGGGTCTAATAGGCGTATTAACAAGTCCGTTTTTGCACGCAGATATAGATCATTTATACAACAATTCTATTCCGCTTTTTGTACTGTCTTTAGCGTTGTTTTATTTTTATAAAAAAATTGCCTGGCAGGTTATTTTGTATGGCATACTGCTTTCAGGGTCTTTAACTTGGTTTATTGGTAGCTCTGGTAATCATATTGGTGCAAGTGGCTTAATCTATGTCTTGGTAAGTTTTATTTTTTTTAAAGGCATTTTTGCAAAGCATTATAGATTAGTAGCTTTGTCTTTAATGGTGATATTTCTCTATGGAAGTATGATTTGGTATGTGCTTCCTATAAAAAGTGGTATGTCTTGGGAAGGCCATTTGGGAGGCCTAATTACAGGCCTCGTTTTTGCTGTTTTATTTAGAAATAAAGTTGCCAAGCCAGATAGATATAAATGGGAACAACCAGATTATAATGAAGAAGAAGATTTATTTATGAAGCACTTTGATGCCAACGGAAATTTTATAGAATTTAAGCCCGAAGTAGAACTTGAAGACACAATCGAAAATAGATTAATGTTTAAATCTAATACAAATCAGAACATTAATTACATTTTTAAAAAATCTGAAGACCAAAAATCTCTAGACTAACTACGTTGTCTCACAGCTTCATACAAAAATGCGCCACAAGCAACCGAAACATTTAAAGATTCTATGTCTCCCAAAATAGGTAGTTTAGCTTGGTCATCTACTACTTTTAAAACAGATGGGTTAATACCTCTGCCTTCAGACCCCATAATTATAGCGCAGGGCTCTTTAAAAGAAACATCAAATACGTAATTATCTGCTTTTTCTGTAGCTGCGATTACTCTTATGCCAGATGATTGCATATGAAAAACGGCATCCTTAATATGGTCTACCTTGCAAATAGGCATTTTAAAGATGGCACCAGCACTTGTTTTTATAGTATCTCCATTTATTGGTGCTCCTCCTTTTTTCTGAATAATAATACCATTTACACCAGTACATTCTGCCGTTCTTACTATAGCACCAAAGTTTCTAACGTCACTTAACTGGTCTAATAATAAGAATAGTGGTGTTTTGCCAGAGTCTAAAACCTGCATAACCAAATCATCTATATCATGAAATTCTATAGGCGATATTTGTGCTACAGCACCTTGGTGATTACCTTTTGTTAATCGGTTTAATTTTTCGACAGGTACGTAAGACGAGTTAATACTTTGTGAACGTATATGGGCTTCTAATTCTTTAAAAAGCTCACCATGTAGCTCTTTCTGCATAAAAACCTTATCAATAGTTTTGCCAGATTTAATAGCTTCAATAATCGCTCTAATTCCAAAAATAGTAGTTTCATTATCCATAGCACAAAGGTATAAAAAAACCATCCTGAAAATAGGATGGTTTTTCAATTTAAATTTAACTTGTAATTTTAATTCTTTATCACTTTTCGTGTAATAATATGTCCTTCAAAATGTATTCTTAAAAAGTAGATCCCTTGGTTTTGTGAAGAGAGATTAATTGTTAATCCTTTTGTTTCTGACACTTTCTGACCAATGGTATTATAAACTTCGATCTTGTCAATATTTTTGGTTGTGTTAATTGTAACTCTATTTTGTGTTGGGTTTGGGTAGAGACTTACAATAGACTCATCAAAATCTGAGACACTTAAGTTGTTGCAAGGTGTTAAATCTGGGTTTAGTTCTAAAGGTGACATTGGTGTTAAATCTCTGCCAGTAAATGCAGAATAGTCTAGAGGATGTTTTGTGGCTCTAAAGGTTAGGTTTGTTCCTTCAAGAGGAATGCCTTGTAGCGTTGAGCTACCGTTATTATTATCAATTGGGTTTATGTACTCCCATACTTTGTTATTATTGGTGTCTAGTTCAAAAAAATAACCATCTCTACCTTCGCAAACCAATATATTTCCGTTAGGTAATTGTTGTGCACTACTTACTATTGCTGTAAAAAAATCTGAGGGGTCTTGTGTTAAGTCAGAGTAGGTATAATCTGTAGCTATAGGGCCATATTTTGTGTTAGGAGTATAATCATAAACACCAAGGCTAGTCTCGGGTGGAGTAATAATATCGACTTGAGAGAACTCTGGCATTCTCTGAAAACCATTATTAAAGAGTATTATTTTACCTTCATTTGGCATTCCGGCCTTAATAAAACGTGGTGTGTGTTGACCAAATAAAGTTCGGTCTGCAGGTGTCCCTTGTCGGTATGCTTCTGGGTTTCCCCATCGGTATAGTAAATCTCCACCTTTGCCGTAAGTTCCTCCGGTGTTAGATGCAGACTCTGCCGTAGTTGTAGAGTGGTCTATAATCCAAATTTCACTTAGTCGTCTGGCACTTAAAACAATTTGATCGCGTTCTTCATTATATTGTATAGAATTAACATGGAGCCAGTTATTAGAGCCCGTACCACCGTTTATAAAGTTAATATCTAATAATTGAGGATTGTCTGCTACTACACCAAAATTATCTTTTGTTGCATCAAAATCTTGAATTAAATGGTCGTTTATATTCCATTCCCAAACAATATTAGCTTGGTTTGTGCCAACAGGTTCTAATTCTAAAATTTGCTCATTATAGAGTTCATTACTTATAAGTATGTTAGGATCGCGACCTGCTTGTATTGCTTCTGTTGCTGTCATAACTGTTGCAGCTAAAATTAATATATTACCATTAGGAAGCGGGTAAACATCATGGTGTTGTCTAAACGTATTTGAGCTATAGGTGTACGACCAAACTAGTGTGCCATCCCAGTCAAAAAGTTCTATAATACCACCTTGTCCTCCAAAACCTATATTACTACTTCCGTCATCTAAGCGGCCAGCTCTAAGTAAATTTCCGTTTGGTAATAGGTAAACAGAGCTGCCAGGTAAGTGAGTACTATTCCATTCATTAACCACTTCACCACAATTATTTATAAGATAAGTTTCTGTATGAATATTGAATAATGTTAGCGCATCAAACGCATCTTCTGTAATAGATATAGTGCCAACAGTGTTTTGACTAAAGCAAAAATTTAGAGATAAGGCTAAAAAATAAATAGCGTGTAATTTTTTTGACATAGTGTTTATTTTTTTTGTTGATCAGTAATTTTTAACAAACCTAACTATTTATTTAAAATGTAGCTGTTAAACTCAGGTGGATTTTTGAATCGGATAGTTTAAATTGACGATTTTCGGTTTTACCACTAGAGTAGTTTAGTCTAAATAAGCCAGCGTTGGTAAGTAAGCCAAGACCAAAACCAAAACCAAATAGTTTTTGTTTACTATTTGTAATCTGATTTTCAAAATATGCAGCATCTAAGACCGTGTGAACATAAATACTATTGCTAAGTCGGTAACGGTATTCTGTATTTATAACACCGTAAAGATTAGCTGTCAAACTATTTTCTTCAAAACCTCTAATAGAGTTAATGCCACCAAACCTAAATAATTCATTATCTAAAAAATCATTAGATTCTAGAAATGCTCCGTTAAAACGGGTGTAAATACTATTTTTATTATTTAGGTTGAAAATTTTATAAGTGTCTAAGCTAAATATATTTTGTTTTTGTGTTTTTAAACTGTTAGTTCTGTCACCAAGGCCAGTAGATAAGTCAAAACTAAAATTTACAGGAAAAAGAGGGTCGTACAATTGTGTTTTAGTGTAGTTGTAATTTATGGTGTAATAACTAGATGTATAATCATTTAAAATAGCAGTGTCATTTTCTAATAAATTAGTAGAACTTGTGGTTGTAATACCAGCAGCTATTCTATGTTTAGAATTTATTTGATAATGAATTTTAGCATATTGTTTAGCGTTAGAAAATGTAGAATCTTTTCTAAACAACTGTAGGCCAAATTCGAGACCTATAGGTGAGCCAAGTAAATAAGGTAAATTAGCATCTACTCTAAAGGTTTGTTGATCTATCTCATCGCTCTTGTAAAACAAATTTAAAGTTTCACCAAAATTTAGGTTATTAATAAGTCTAAGGTCTAAGTAGCCATCAAACTCAATTTTATTGCTGTTTTCATTGGTACCAAACCCTAAAAAGCCATCAAAGTTGTTGGTTCTTGTTTTTTCAATATATAAATAAAGTGTTGTAGAGTCTTTTGTAAATAGAACTTCTGGATCCTTAATTGTACTCGCAAAACGTAAATCTTCTAAAAGTTCTACGTTTTCTTTAATTGCATTTAGGTTAAAAGATTTACCTGTTTTTAACTTTAGAAAACGCTTAATATAAGATTTTGGGAAATTTTCATAACCCTTAACAATAATTTTATCGATACGTCTTTTTTGGTTAGCGACTATTTGTAGATCTGCTATAATTAAATTAACGTTTGCTTTATCAATATTAATAAGTTGCAAGGTCGAAAACGGATCACCCTGTTCTGCAATCATAGCATTTAATTCACTTAAAGCACTTTCTAGCTCATTAATGTTTAAATCAAATGAATTTTCATTCTTTGTATGGGGTATAAAATTTAATAGCTCAGTATTAAAGTTTTCCTTGTAGAAGACTCTTATCGTATTAATTTTATGTCCAAGAAATAATTCAGCATTAAAAAGGGTGTCATTTTGTTTTACAATACGTTTTATAGTGGTGTCTATATAACCCTGTCTTGTAAGTTGGTTAACGAGCGCTTTAACTTCTAGGTCTATTGCATTATAATTATCAAACGTATTGTTATACCCTATAGAATCAATGATTTTTGTATGGTCTTCATTTTCTGCTATAATTTTTAAGTTAAGCGATTGCCCAACCATTTGATTAGAGCAAATTAAAATTATAATAATAATAAAACGTTTTACAGATGTCATTAATTAGTGATGATGTATCTCATATTATAACGTAAAAATAGACGATTATATATAGGTATAAAACGAAACTTAATATTTCTTTGTAAAAAGAAGCACCAACTGTTTGAATAATAAATATATATTCATACATTTGCACCCCTCAAAAGTGAGGGTTAATAAAATTTTATATAGAAATATATGCCAACAATTTCACAATTAGTACGAAAAGGAAGAGCCAAAATAACCAAGAAGAGTAAATCGGCTGCTTTAGATTCGTGTCCTCAAAGACGTGGTGTATGTACTCGTGTTTATACAACGACACCTAAAAAACCTAACTCAGCAATGCGTAAGGTAGCAAGGGTTCGTTTAACAAACGGTAACGAAGTAAATGCATACATTGGTGGAGAAGGTCACAATTTACAAGAGCACTCGATAGTATTGGTTAGAGGTGGAAGGGTAAAAGATTTGCCAGGAGTTAGATATCACATCGTTCGTGGTGCCTTAGATACAGCAGGTGTTGCTGGAAGGACACAACGTAGATCTAAGTATGGTGCAAAACGCCCTAAGAAGTAAAAACAAGTTAAGAGTTATGAGTTAAGAGTTATGGGTGTTTTGCACAAATAACTAACGACTAACAACTAACAACTAAAAACTCAAATGAAGACATGAGAAAAAGAGCAGCAAAAAAGAGACCGCTTTTACCAGATCCAAAATTTAATGATCAGTTAGTAACACGTTTTGTTAACATGATGATGTGGGATGGTAAGAAGTCTACAGCTTTTAAAGTATTCTATGATGCAATTGATATTGTTGAAGAGAAAAAAAATGATGACGAAAAAACAGCTTTAGAAGTTTGGAAAGAAGCTTTATCTAACGTAATGCCTCACGTAGAAGTACGTAGCCGTCGTGTTGGTGGTGCAACATTCCAAATTCCAATGCAAATTCGTCCAGATCGTAAGGTTTCTACCGCGATGAAATGGTTAATCAGCTTTTCACGTAAAAGAAACGAAAAATCTATGGCGCAGCGTTTAGCTTCAGAAGTTTTAGCTGCGGCTAAAGAAGAAGGGGCAGCAGTTAAGAAAAGAACTGATACGCATAAAATGGCTGAAGCAAACAAAGCATTCTCTCACTTTAGATTTTAATAAGAAATGGCAAGAGATTTAAAATATACAAGAAACATAGGTATTGCTGCGCATATTGATGCTGGTAAAACTACTACTACAGAGCGTATCCTTTACTATACAGGAGTTTCTCATAAGATTGGTGAAGTACATGATGGTGCTGCAACAATGGATTGGATGGAGCAAGAGCAAGAAAGAGGTATTACAATTACGTCTGCTGCTACAACTTGTACATGGCAGTTTCCTATGGAAAATGCAAAAGCATTACCTGATACTAAAGATTATCATTTTAATATAATTGACACACCTGGTCACGTAGATTTCACTGTTGAGGTAAATCGTTCATTACGTGTATTAGATGGGTTAGTGTTTTTATTTAGTGCTGTTGATGGTGTAGAGCCTCAGTCAGAAACTAACTGGAGATTAGCAGATAACTATAAAGTGCCAAGAATTGGTTTCGTAAATAAGATGGATCGTCAAGGTTCTGATTTTATGATGGTTTGTGGTCAAGTAAAAGAAATGTTAGGTTCTAATGCAGTGCCTATCGTTTTAAATATTGGTGACGAAGAAAACTTTAAGGGTATTGTAGATTTAGTGAAAAACAGAGCTATTGTTTGGCATGAGGAAGGAATGGGGTCAACGTTTGATGTTATTGATATTCCTGAAGAGCTTAAAGCAGAAGCAAAGATTCTTCGTGGTAAACTTATAGAAGAAGTTGCAAGTTACGATGAGAACTTACTAGAGAAGTATATGGAAGATGAAAATTCTATAACTGAAGACGAAGTGCACGCTGCACTTAGAGCTGCTGTTATGGATATGGCAATTATCCCTATGGTTTGTGGTTCTGCATTTAAAAATAAAGGAGTACAATTTTTATTAGACGCTGTATGTCGTTACTTACCTTCTCCTATGGATAAGGATGGTATCGTTGGTATGAATCCAGATACAGAAAAAGAAGAAATTCGTAAGCCAAGTGTTGATGAGCCTTTTGCTGCATTAGCCTTTAAAATTGCTACAGATCCTTTCGTAGGGCGTTTAGCTTTCTTTAGAGCATATTCTGGTCGTTTAGATGCAGGTTCATATGTTTTAAATAATCGTTCAGGTAAAAAAGAACGTATTTCACGTATCTATCAAATGCATGCTAACAAGCAAAATGCAATTGATTATATAGAAGCTGGTGATATTGGAGCTGCTGTTGGATTTAAATCTATCAAAACAGGAGACACATTAACAGCTGAAAAACACCCAATTATTTTGGAATCTATGGACTTTCCTGATCCAGTAATTGGTATTGCAGTAGAGCCTAAGACAAAGGCGGATGTAGATAAGTTAGGTATCGGTTTGGCTAAATTAGCTGAAGAAGATCCAACCTTTACAGTACGTTCAGATGAAGCTTCAGGTCAGACAATTATTTCTGGAATGGGTGAGTTGCACTTAGATGTTATTGTAGATCGTTTAAGAAGAGAGTTCAAAGTAGAGGTTAATCAAGGTCAACCACAAGTTGAATATAAAGAAGCTATTACACAATCTGCTGATCATAGAGAAGTTTACAAGAAACAATCTGGTGGTCGTGGTAAGTTTGCTGACATCGTATTTACGATTGAGCCAGCAGATGAAGGTGTTATAGGTCTTCAGTTTGAATCTGTAATTAAAGGTGGTAATGTTCCTAAAGAATTTATCCCTTCAATTGAGAAAGGATTTAAAATGGCAATGCAAAATGGACCATTAGCTGGTTTTGAAGTAGACGCTATGAAAGTAACATTGAGAGATGGATCTTATCATGATGTCGATTCTGATCAATTATCTTTTGAGCTTGCTGCAAAATTAGGATTCAAAAATTCTGCAAAAGCCGCTAAAGCTGTAATAATGGAACCAATTATGAAACTTGAGGTGATTACACCTGAAGAAAATATGGGTGATATTGTAGGTGATTTAAATAGAAGAAGAGGTATGATGGAAGGTATGGGAGACCGTGCAGGCGCAAAGACAATAAAAGCTACAGTGCCACTTTCTGAAATGTTTGGCTATGTAACAACGCTACGAACATTATCTTCTGGTAGAGCAACATCAACAATGGAATTTTCTCACTATGCTGAAACACCTTCTAACGTATCGGAAGAAGTAATTAAGGCTGCTAAAGGAGTTGAATCGTAAATCTTAATAAAATGAGTCAAAAAATCAGAATTAAATTAAAATCTTACGATCACAACTTAGTAGACAAGTCTGCTGATAAGATTGTAAAGACCGTAAAAAGTACAGGTGCAGTTGTAACAGGACCAATTCCTTTACCAACACACAAGAAAATTTTTACAGTATTACGTTCACCACACGTAAATAAGAAGTCAAGAGAACAATTTCAATTAAGCTCTTATAAGCGCTTACTTGATATTTATTCTTCATCTTCAAAAACAATTGATGCCTTAATGAAACTTGAATTACCAAGTGGAGTTGAAGTTGAGATTAAAGTGTAATTGAACACTAACATGTCCTAAGCTGCGCGCGAAGGAAAAACGGTAAAAAATACACTTCAAGGCTGAAACGTATTTTCAGCCTTGATATTTTTAGCAAGGACAAGTCGCGTATTGTCCCATAGATAAGCAAAGCTTATCAAAGTAAACAAAGAGGTTAAGCCGCGACTTAACCATACAATAACGAAGAACAAGTTTAGACTTGTTCAAAAATTAAACATTATGTCTGGGTTAATTGGAAAAAAAATCGGTATGACCAGCATT
>TARA_R110002051_G_scaffold324773_1_pt1 | contig 89721 bp, 93 predicted proteins | sample TARA_R110002051 | Tara Oceans TARA_R110002051 (sample SAMEA4397023) | marine metagenome | biome: Polar Biome; feature: [MES] marine water layer (ENVO:01000295) within the mesopelagic zone...; material: water (ENVO:00002006), including particulate matter (ENVO:01000060) such...
GTCTCAAGGCTTCAACCCGAATGAGCAAGCTTATGAAAGTGCACAACTAGAGCTTCTGGTCGAACTCACCGACTTCCGGATAGTCCGCCAGCACACCCTCGATCGCCCGAAACACGGCGACCACATCGTCCGATGAGTCTGGACTTTCCACCACGACCACCAGATTAGGGGTGTTTGAACTGGCGCGCACCAAGCCCCAAGCACCGCCTTCGAGGGTAAAGCGGACTCCATTAACCGTGTTAATGTCGGCAATCCGGCGGCCAGCAATTTCCTTATTTTCCGCCTGCAACGCTTCAAATTGCGCGACGATCTGCTCAACAACGCCATACTTTACTTCATCCCCACAGGCCGGCGACATGGTCGGGGCTCCGAAGCTGACCGGCAGCGCGCGGCGCAGATCGGCCATGCTCTTGAGTGGATTGCGGTCCAGCATTTCGAGGATGGCCCGCGCAGCAACAAGACCATCATCATAGCCGCGGCCGATCGGTGGCTGCAGGAAGAAGTGTCCAGACTTTTCGAACCCGGCGAGCGCACCCAACTCCTTTGAGCGACGCTTGATATAGGAATGTCCGGTTTTGTAGTAATCCGTCTTGCAGCCATGTTTTGCCAGCACAGGGTCGATCGCGAACAGGCCGGTCGACTTGACGTCGACAACGAATGTCGAATTGGGGAAGAGTGGTGCCAGATCGCGCGCCAGCATCAGGCCGATTTTGTCGGCGAAGATTTCCTCGCCCTCATTATCAACAACGCCGCAACGGTCACCATCGCCGTCAAACCCGAGACCGACATCGGCCTTGTGCTCAAGCACCGCATCGCGGATCGCGTGCAGCATTTTCATGTCTTCCGGGTTTGGGTTATAGCGCGGAAAACTGTGATCCAGCTCGCAGTCCAGTTCGACAACCTCAACACCCATCGCCCGCAAGGCCTGCGGCGCGAAGGCACCAGCCGTGCCATTGCCGCAAGCGGCGACGACTTTTAGCGGTCGGGAAATTTTCACTCCGTGAGATACATCAGCAAGATAACGTTCGGCGACCGCCGTCTGGCGGACATAGCCGCCACCGGCGCGCGATATGCCCTGGCCGCCAAGGACGATTTCCTTAAGGCGGGACATCTCGACCGGCCCGAATGTCAGAGGTCGCTCGGCCCCCATTTTGACGCCGGTCCAGCCATTGGAGTTATGGCTCGCTGTCACCATCGCGACGCAGGGCAGATCGAGGTCAAATTGTGCGAAATAGGCGGTCGGCGACAGGGCCAGACCGATATCATGGACTTCGATTCCGGCGTCCATCAAACCAACTTCCAGTGCCTGTTTTACACTCAAGGAGTAACTTCGGAAATCATGCCCGACCGCGATTTTCGGTGCGACGCCGAGCTCGTGAATCAACGTGCCCAGGCCGAGCCCCAGCGCTTGCACTCCGTAGAGGTTGAGGTCAGGAGCCACATCTGAGGCCGGATGGCCAAACCACCAGCGCGCATCGTATTCCCGAAAGCCGGTCGGTTTGATCAGGGGCTCGTTTTCGAATGCCGATGTGTTCGGCTGCAGGTTCGCTTTTGGAATTTGAGTCATGCTGTGCATCCATGTGAATCGTTTGGAATAGTCCTATTGCATGGTCGCAACCATGCAAGCTTTGCGACCCGGAATAATGGTCGCGCCAATCCAGGACATTCCGAATCGTACATCCCGAAAGGCGTGTGGCATCAACCCTGGGGACGACCAACGCTGGTATAATTGAAGCCGGCTGCCGCCATCTCGTCCGGTGAATAGATATTGCGCAGATCGATGATGTTCGGCGTACGCATCACGGCTTTGAGGCGATCCAGATCGAGGGCACGGAACTCGTTCCATTCAGTGATGATGGCCAGTGCGTCAGCATTCTCAGCGCAGAAATATGGGCCGGAGACGAATTTGACATTTGAGAGCAGCTTCTCTGCTTCCAGTGTGCCGGCCGGATCGAAGGCTTTCACCTTGGCGCCCGCTTTTTGCAGGGCCGGGACGATTTCGAGGCTGGGAGCCTCGCGCATATCGTCTGTGTTCGGCTTGAAGGTCAGGCCGAGAATGGCGATCGTTTTGCCTGAGACATCGCCACCGCAGGCCTTGATGATCTTGTCTGCCATGGCGCGCTTGCGGACATCATTGACGTCGACCACGGTCTCGATCAGCCGCAGCGGAGCGCCGGCCTCCTGAGCGGTGCGGGTCAGGGCCAAGGTGTCTTTGGGAAAGCAGGAACCGCCATAACCCGGTCCGGCGTGCAGAAATTTGCCGCCAATACGATTGTCGAGCCCGACCCCGCGAGCCACTTCCTGCACATTGGCGCCAAGCGCCTCGCATAAATCCGCCATCTCGTTGATGAATGTGATCTTCATAGCCAGAAATGCGTTGGCAGCATATTTGATCAATTCCGAGGTCCGCCGCGAGGTGAAGACAATCGGAGTCTCGTTGAGGAAGAGCGGCCGGTAGATATCGTGCATCACGGTACGCGCACGTTCATCATCGGTGCCGACGACGACACGGTCAGGGTGTTTGAAATCGTCGATCGCCGCGCCTTCGCGCAAGAATTCCGGATTGGAGACAACAGCGAAATCAGCGTCCGGGCGGGTTTCACGAATAATACGTTCAACCTCATCGCCGGTACCAACCGGCACGGTCGATTTGGTCACAATCACGGTATAGCCATTCATCACTTCAGCGATCTCGCGCGCGGCGGCGTAGACATAGCTGAGATCGGCAAAACCGTCGCCGCGACGGCTCGGCGTGCCAACCGCGATGAACACCGCATCGGCTTCACGCACCGCCTCGGTAAGATCATGCGTGAAGCTCAACCGACCTTCACGGACATTGCGTTGAACCAGAAGGTCGAGGCCCGGCTCATATATCGGGATGCCACCGGAATTGAGCGTCTCAACCTTTTCGGCATTCTTGTCGACGCAGATGACCTCATGGCCAAAATCGGCAAAACAGGCGCCGGAAACCAGGCCCACATATCCCGTACCGATCATCGCAACGCGCATGTCGACTTCTCCTGCTGTGAATAGGACCGGTATCGCCGAGGCAGGCAGCGCGTGCAAGGGGAGATTGCCGCTAGGGCAATAGTTGCCAGACCACAATCCAGACTTAGGGTTCGAAAAGATCGACCCTCGACTATCGACGTCGGCTCAGCCTTCCCCAACCCGATTCACTGACACTAAGCGTCCACAACGGGGCGCGGTTTCGGCATAGACGCAGCGATCACCATCTTGCCCAACCGCAACAATGGCCGTTCGACCAGTCGATGGCTAAGCCAAGCCAAAGTGAGCGCGCCAAGCATGCCAAGCGTGTAATAGACCGGGCTGGCGAATACGGACCCGGAGAGAGTGGGCGCCAGGACCCGGGCCAGCGCTTCCAGCACCAGGATGTGGCCCAGATAACAGGCATAGGACCAGTCGCCGATCCGTGCTGCCAGCACCGGCAGTCGCGGCCGCCAAGCCAATACGGCCCAGACGGTGCCGATCGCGAAGGGCGCAAATACCGGGACACGAATGGCCGGATCCGACAGGCCATCAAGCCCATAGTTACCGGTCCAGATAAGACCCAGCGTGGCCCCAGCAATAGTCACCGCCAGTGCTGTGCGCCGCAGGGCCAGCAGCCGATCTGAGAATTGTGCAATCAACGCACCGGCTAAAAACAGCAGATTGAACGGGCTGATCAAAAGGCCAACCAGCGGAGGCCGTCCATCAGCAAGGCCAAAAACTCCGCCCAATGTCAGTCCGGCCCAGCCGAGCACGGCCCAAGGCCGCGCGCGTGTCGGCAGCGCGAGATAGATTGCGTAAGCGATATAGAAATAAAGTTCATGCGTCAGCGTCCAGCCAACTGGCAGGATGGGCGGATATCCAACGGGGTACAGTGTTGCCGTAGCCAGCCAGTTCTTCTGCCCCAACGCAGTGTCTGGCCCGGCGCCGTTGACGAGCAACAGACCCACGACAGCGATCGCCGTGTAGATCCAGTAAAGGGGGAAGATCCGGTTCAGTCGGGAAATGAAGAAGCGAGGCCGGAAGCCGGACATCTTGCCGTAGATGTGATGGATAATGAATCCGGATATGACAAAAAAGACGTCGACGCCGCTGAAACCGAAATAGGCAAACCCGCCGAAAAGTTCATCGCCGAAAAATCGGCCCTCAGTCTGATGGATATGGCCGATAACCACGAGCAACACGGCCACCGCCCGGAGGTATTGCAGCTCGACGATCTTGTCCCGAACCGGTTTGGTGGTGACCACCATTAGGCGGCGGCCCGCTCTATGGCAGATCGCACATCATCGACGACGCTGCGGATCAGCTTCATCTCACCTTCAGCCATGACCCGGATTACCGGCTCGGTGCCGGACGCGCGCACCAGCAGGCGTCCATTCGTGCCCATCCGTTGCTCGGCCTCGGCAATCGCCGCGCGGACATCGGCATGAGTGAGCAGCACCGGCCCTTTTTTGACGCGGACATTTTCCAGCAATTGCGGCGCCGGCTTGAAGACACGAAAGACGGAACTGGCCGGCTGGTTTGAATCGACCAGCACCCGCAACACCTGCAATGCCGCGATCAGACCATCGCCGGTCGGTGCGAAGTCCGGCATCACGATATGGCCAGAGGCTTCGCCGCCGAGATTGATTCCAGTCGCATTCATGCGCTCAGTGACATAGCGGTCACCAACCTGGGTCCGTTCCAGCGCGATGCCCTCGCCCTCAAGGAAACGCTCCAGGCCGAGATTCGACATCACCGTCGCCACGATGGCCGGTTTCGTTAGCTCACCGGTCTTGTGCCAATGGCGCGCCAGCATGGCGAGGATCTGGTCGCCATCGATGACGCGGCCCTTCTCGTCGCACAGGATCAAGCGGTCACCATCGCCGTCCAGCGCAATGCCGAGATCGGCGCGATATTTTACCACTTCCCTGGCCAGACGCGCTGGCGCGGTCGAACCGCAATCCTCATTGACGTTGAAACCATTCGGCTCGATCCCGATCGGGATCACATCGGCACCGAGTTCCCACAACGCCGTCGGGGCAACTTTGTAAGCAGCACCATTGGCGCAGTCGATCACCAAACGAAGACTGGACAGATTCAGATTGCGCGGGAAAGTCGATTTGACGATCTCGACATAGCGCGCCTGGGCGTCGTCGATCCGTTTGGCGCGGCCAAGGTCGCCCGGCGGCGCCAATTCCTCGGTGAGGCCGCCATCCATCAATGCCTCGATCTGCAGCTCGGTGTCGTCATCGAGCTTCTTGCCCTCGGGACCGAATAATTTGATCCCGTTATCGTGGTAGGGATTATGTGACGCCGTGATCATCACCCCCAGATCGGCGCGGAGTGAACGCGTCATCAACGCGACGGCAGGAGTCGGCAAGGGACCAAACTGGAATACATCCATCCCCACCGACGTGAAGCCGGCGACAAGCGCAGATTCGATCATATAACCGGACAGCCGCGTATCCTTGCCGATCACCACAGAATGCCGGCCCGTGTGGCGGACAAAATGCCGCCCTGCAGCCATGCCAAGCCGCAACGCTGTCTCCGCCGTCATCGGGAAGGAATTGGTCAGGCCGCGGACGCCATCCGTGCCGAAATATTTCTTGCCCATGCGCGCATCCAAATACTGGTTCAGGCAAAACATATAGGACGACAGCCCTTACGCGAAGTGAATGCATAAGCTGGACGGCAGCGACACGATCCGATAGGCGTGCGCCAACGATAAAGACGATGGGAGTTGTCTACCATGAGACGAGTTCGCAAAGCCGTCCTGCCCGTTGCGGGCCTGGGAACGCGGGTCCTCCCCGCCACCAAATCCATTCCCAAGGAAATGCTGCCCGTCTTCGATCGACCTGCGATCCAGTATGTAGTCGATGAAGCCATCGCCGCCGGAATCGAGCATTTCGTCTTTGTCACCGGGCGTAATAAAGGCGCGATAGAAGACTATTTTGACCGCGCCTATGAGCTTGAGGCTACCCTGAAGGACAAGGGCAAGACGGACATACTCGACGTTCTCAGTCGGACCCGCGCCACACCGGGCTCGATGAGCTTCGTGCGCCAGCAGGCACCGCTCGGCCTCGGCCACGCTATCTGGTGCGCCCGCGACATTATCGGCGACGACCCGTTCGCCATTCTTCTTCCCGACGTGCTGGTACGCGCGCAGCCGAGCTGCCTGGCGCAAATGGTTCAAGCGTATGAAGAAACCGGCGGCAATATCATCGCCGTCGAACAGGTCGCGCCGGAAAACGTCAATAAATACGGTGTCATTGACCCGATTGAGCGCGACGGTAACCGGATCCGGATGCGTGGCATGGTCGAAAAGCCAGCGCTCGATGAGGCACCGTCAAACCTGGCCATCACCGGGCGCTATATCCTGCAGGGCACGATTTTCAAATATCTTGAGGACCAGGCGGCCGGCGCCGGCGGCGAAATCCAGCTCACAGACGCAATGGCGCGGCTGATGCAGCACCAGGATTTCCACGCCGTGGAATATGAGGGCCGCTCCTATGATTGCGGCGACAAGCTGGGCTATTTGCGCGCGACGCTGTCGTTTGCGCTCCATGACACCGAGCTGGGCGCCGCGGCGCGCCAGGTCGCCGAAACCGTGCTCAAGACCGAAAGCTCAGCCTCCTAGTCTTCGCGTTTGCGCCATTCGCGGTACCAGTCGGCAAAGCGGCCGAGGCCTTCCTCGAGCCGCACGCCCGGCTTGTAGCCATAGACGCGCTCCAGCTTGGAGACATCGGCATAGGTGCGCGTCACATCGCCGGCCTGCATCGGCAGCATTATTTTTTCGGCCGTCATGCCGAGCGCGCGTTCGAGCGCCGCGATCATGTCCATCAACCTGACCGGCGAGGCGCCGCCAATATTGAATACGTCGTGATGACCGCGCGCCGGGTTGTCGTCGAGGACACGCAGGAGCGGTGCAACGACATCGTCGATATAGGTGAAGTCCCGCTCCATCTCACCAGCGTTAAAGACCTTGATCGGCTTGCCCGCATACATCGCCTCGCTGAACAGCCAATAAGCCATGTCAGGGCGCCCCCAGGGTCCGTAGACGGTGAAGAAGCGCAATCCTGTCGCTGCAACGCCGTAGAGGCTGGCGTAAGCCGCGCTCATCATCTCGTCTGCCAACTTGGTGGCCGCATAGAGTGAGGCCGGCTGCATCGTGACATCATCTTCGCGGAAGGGCACCGCGGAACGCTCGCCATAGACCGAGCTGGACGAAGCGTAGACCAGATGTTTGAGATCATCGCCGAGATGCCGCGCCGCCTCGAGCACTGAAAGATGACCGTGCAAGTTGGAATTGGCATAGGCGAAAGGCTGGTCGATCGAATAGCGCACGCCAGCCTGGGCACCGAGATGCAATATCCGGTCTGGTCTGACCCGTTCGACCAAGGCCATGACGGCCTTGTCGTCAGCCAATTCCATTTTCTCGAAACTGAAGCCCTGGCGTGCTTTCAGCAAGTCGAGCCGGGCCCGCTTCAGTGCCGGGTCATAATAGGAATTCAGGTTGTCAATTCCGACGACGGTCTCGCCGCGGTCGAGCAAGGCATTGATCGCATGAAAACCGACGAAGCCCGCCGCACCTGTCACCAGAATTGTCATTCATTTTCCCATTCTCAGGCGCGCTCCGCGCGTGTCCTGCACGAAGCGTATAACAGAGGCAAGTGTGACCGTTCGCACATTCATGCAACAACTTACATTGTCGCAAGAATTGTCGGTTGGGCCAACGCGACGTGCGCCGCGCCCGAATGAATATCGCGAATCACGCCCCCTGCATTCACTCGACTTGCGCAACACAGATGTTGAGCGACTTCTTGCGCCTCGCACACAACCGAAGCTTGCCAAATCAGCACCATAGTGTAGCGTTTGGTTCAGAGTAAGTTAGGTGTGGAGTTGGGGGGATGGCAGAAGTCTTGTACAGAGCAGTGACGTGGGGCCTGCTCGGAATTTTTGTTAGTTTCCTGGCCTATGGGGTCATGGTTGCGGCCTATACCCTCACCCGGTTTTATAAAGTAGAATTCATGAAATTTTTCAGCGGGTTGTTGACGAAACCTTCGGAATAAGTCGCCCAGCACGCGGAACTCACACACTGTTTCAATCGGACGGCCATGCGGCTTCCGAAAGGGAATTGCGTGATGGAGCGGGTCGGTATGGGTGGGTGAAACGAACCCCTCATGCCCGGGTTCCGCCCAAATTTGGGTCACGCCCAACCTTCAATCAACTCCACGGGTGGGAGGTGGGCGCTTGGATCATCAAATTGAATCGCATCCAGACCCGTAGGTATGGCCTCGACTCCGTTCGCCGTCACCTCTTGAGCTTCCCCAGGATAAGGTGCATCGCCCCACTCGCTCAATACGAGCAGGCCGTCCACACCCCAGCTCACATCTGGCAGCCGGAAATCTTCCGGAGTGCTGAACATCCACGCCCCGCCTTCATCGCCCGATCCGTCCGTCGTCAGGTCTGTGTTGGCGGCGTCAGTCAATAGACGACCAATATTTCCGGCCTGGCTGTCGATCAACTGTACCTGGGCAAGATCTTCAGGGCTGAGATCGGGCATGACATCAACATGCGCTCCCGGCTTCTCCGCCACATCAAGGGTATCGACGAACTGCGCGCCCGCAAGCGCATCCAAATTGCCCAACGCATCCATGACTGAAGGCGTTGTGTCGGACTTTTCACCGTCGACCACCAATCCGACCACCTGGATGGTCTGGCCCAGTTCAGCGAGATCAAGCGGCCGCATGCCGGGGGCAGCCCCTCCCTCGCCGGAGAGTTGCAGACTGTCTGCCCCCCAGTAAAAGTCTGAATCCACGCCCCGGAAATTGCCATTGTCATCTACGCCCATCGCAGCCCAATCGGTACTGGTCAGTCGATCCTGACTGATGTTGTCCGGTAGGTTCTTCGGCGAAGGTGTCGCCATCAATGATGGCGCCGACGTGCCGTATTCAATCGTTTCAATACTGATCAGTTCCGTCACACCGTCCGGCGCTCCGATCCGCATATCAGTGACAACTGTATGGCCCGAACCATTGGTGGAGATGATGTAATCAGTCTGCAGACCTGAAAACACAACCGTGTCGCTGCCGGCACCACCGTCATAGACATTCGTGCCTCCGCTGGCGAAAAAGCGGTCATTGCCGTCATTGCCGGTCAGGTGATTGTTCGCCGAGTTGCCGATCAAGGTGTCGTTGCCTGTCCCCCCAATCGCGTTCTCGATCACAGTCCCACGCGCAATGCTGACATTACCGCGGCCGCCTTGCAGGCTGGAGTGGGACTCGGCCCGCAGATCGAGTGTTTGGTTCGCGGCGGAACCCGAATAGTCCATTGTGTCGATACCGCCGGTATCGACAATCGTATAGCTGGTGACCGTCGTGAACGATGTCGCGTCGTAGATGGCATTTCCAGCGGTGGAGTTGAACCCATAGACCGTATCACCGGCCCGGATGTTCGCTGCAAGGCCATAGATATTCTGAATTGCCAGGACATCGGCGATCTGCGGGGACACCACATAAGCAAATGAGGCATTGATGTAGGTGTTCTCGGTCTGGCTGAAATAGGACATGACCGATGCCTGCCAGGAATCGTTCAAATAAGCGGCATCGACTGCATAGACTGCGCTTCCATTATAAGGACCCGCATGACCCAAGCCGAGCGCGTGCCCGATTTCGTGGATATAGGTCTGATAGGAATAGCTGTTGAGATTGGTTCCGTAGGTGTCGATCCAATCGGTCGAAACATTGACCGCAGCCGATACCACGAAACCGCCGCTGGTGCTCGTCGTCGCGAAGGCACCTTCCTCGTCGTCGTCGAACACCATTTGGCCACCGACACTGACTTCGGAAAAATTGATTCCCGTCAAATCCGACCACAAGCCTAGCGCCGCTCTCGCGAGCGTTTGGCCATCCGCCGTCAGATCGACAAGATTAACAGTGATCGTTCCGCCATCAGTTACGTTCCAATGCCGCGCTGCGCCCCCATTCCCCGTCCAGTAGCCAGAACGCAGGAATTCGGCGATTTGATCAGTGCTATATGCTTCCAACGGGGCTGCCGTCTCCAGCCCAACCGTATAGCTACCGGCGACGGTGTCATCCCAAGCAGCGGCCTCGACATAATAAGTACCCGTCGTGGGGACGGTGTAGCTCAGAAGCGAATTCAGGCCCGCCCCGCCATCATCATTCTCGCCGATCAGATTGCCGGCCGCGTCGTAAAGTCGAACAAGCGGGTCGCTCAGCGGATCAGCACCACTCCCATTGAGCGAGATCGCGTAGCGTTGTCCCGCCACCAGTTCAACCGCGATCCAGTCGCGATCCCCGACAACTTCGAGCTGGTTGGAGTAGGTGCCGCCAAGTGCCAGTGTGGCCGTGGTTGTCACGTCGGCTGGGAGATCGCCGTTCTCGGTGATGTCCGTGACCGTGACGGCGACCGTCTGATCGGTGGTGTGAGAACCGTCCGACGCCGTGACCACAAAATCATAGACGCCGTTACCACCCGAATCCGTCGGCGCCTCGAAATTGGGGGCGGACAGAAAGGTCACAACTCCGGTGCTCGAATCGATACTGAACAAACTCGAGTCGGTGCCGGAAATTGAATAGGAAAGAATCGAGCTGGCGTCCGCATCGGTTGCATCTGCGTCGTAGGCAGACGTCTGATTTTCCGGCACCGAAACCGTTGTGGCCGAAGTAAAAACGGGCGCATTGTCATTCTGATCGGTGACCGTGATCGCAACGGCCTGGTCGGTGGTATTTGTGCCATCCGACGCTCGCACAACAATATCGTAGACATTGTCACCGCCAGCATCAGCTGGATTTTCATGATCGGGCGCGGCGATGAAAGTGACCACCCCGCTGCTGGCATCAATCGAGAACAATGCGGCGTCGGCACCGGACAGCGTATAGCTCACCGCAGCGCCTTCGGCATCGGCCGCCACGGCGACGTAGGCAGACGTCTGATTCTCAGCGACGCTGACCGAGGCGGCCGATGAGAAGACCGGCGCTTCGTCGATGTCATTGACAGAGATCGTCACCGTTTGATCGGTCGTATTGGTGCCGTCAGAAGCTCGAATGATCACCTCATATGCATTATCTGCATTGGAATCGTTCGGGTTTTCAAAGTCTGGTGAGCCAACGAAGGTTAGCGCGCCCGTCGAAGCATTAATCGAAAAGTCGGCGGCATCACTGCCGCCAACAATCGAGTAGGAAATTGAATTGCCATCGGCGTCAGTTGCGGTCGCCGTGTAAGCGGTGCCGGTGGAGTTCTCGTCAACCGTAGCCGATGTGCTCGAAGTGAAGACCGGAGGATTGACGTTCGGCACAGGCGTTGGCGTTGGAGTCGCACTGGCCCCTCCACCCCCGCCGCCACCGGCAGCCGCGGCAAGCCCGCCACCCGCTGCGACCGCGCCGAGAACGCCGATTCCGGCCCCCCCACCGCCCGCAGGCGCGACAACGGCCGCGTCAATAGCCGCATCAACCGAAGCCGTGGATAGATAGACAATACCGTCTTCAACCACCACATCGGCAGCCGCGATAATGATCGATTGTCCGTCGGCCATCACGAGCTCGACTGATCCATCCGCCTGGACGTGGATGCTGGCCACATTTGAGACATCCGATGCAGCCTCATATCCTTCGGGCACCTTGGATGCGTCTTGCGCATCGGCGCCAGAAGCCAGGAAGGCCACCCCTCCGGCGGCCAGAGCGACGGCGGTGAGGCCAAAACGTCCACGTTCCACCCGCGGTTTCACGTCCTGCGGCGTCACTCGTTGTGCAAGCGCGCCATCGGTGCGCAGTGGTTCTCCGCAACCGAAATTCGATCCAGCCCAGCTCTCATCGGTCATGGCATTCTCCTCTTGCCCACAATTCGGGCTGGTCATTCACATGTGACAGACGTCGCGAGGAAGTGGCTAGCGCGACGGAACCCCTGCTGTGATAAAATTGATGCTCGGCTTGGCGGATGATGCCGCACAACTCCGCTTTCCCAGAATTGACACGCTAGCGCGAGGAATCGGTCCACGTCCACAAAAAGCTACTCCAGCAGGGTGGAATCCGGACTATTTACCCCACAACCGGTCGGCATGCGCGCGCACGATTGCTACGGCGCATGCTCCGGCTCGTCAGCCTCACGCTGCGCGCTGGCAAGGCTTGGCATCCGCGCCGTCAGCCGCATCAAATTCAATTGTTGACGCAGTAGAGAAAATTGAGCTGTGACCACGTCCAGCGCGGCTTGTTCGTAGGCGAGGCGCGCATCGATCAAAACCGGAAGCGTTCCCAGCCCAAACTCGAATTCGCCAGCGATCGCGTCGAAATAATTGAGCTGGCTATCGGCCACGGCTTGGCGCCTGTGCAATTGTGCTTGCAGGGAAATCGAGCGTCGGAACGCGATCTCCGCTTCTTCACCCAAATTCCGTTGCAAGGTGTGCAGAACGCTCTCTTCCTGCGACAGACGCGCCTCGGCCCGGTCATTGCGCGCACCGAGCGCTGAGCCAGAATAGAGCGGCACCGACACATCGACCCCGACACGGTCCCGGACATCCCAGTCTTGCGTGGCATCGGCATAAACGTAGGAAACAATGCCCACCACCTCGACCACCGGCAGACGCGAGCGCCGCTGCCGCTCACGTTGCGCCTCCAGGCTCCGGATCGCGCTGCGTTGTGATCCAATCTGCGGATGAGTCGACAGTGCGGAGGCTATGACATCATCCACTGAGGTCAGGTCCGCGAGCTGGGTGTCGAGCACCGCGCGCACTTGCGCCGGCCCGCAAGGCGCTGAGGACCGTCCCGTGTACTCCCGCAACCGGGTGGCGGCGCGCTCCTCGGTAAAATCAAGCTCAAGCATTTCAGCCTCGGCCGAAGCGAGTTGGGCCGCAATCTGGGCGCTGTCGGCCCGCGTCGCACCACCAAGCCGCAACAGGCCCTCGACGGCCGTTTGCTGCCGCTCGAAATATTCGCGGCGGTGGGCAATGACATCGATCATGGCCTCCGCTTCCAACTGTGTCAGATAGGCGTCGGCCACGGCATAGGCCGCCTGACTCTGCTGGTCCCGAACGTCAAAGCCGCGCTGATCAAGGTTGCCCTGCGCGGCTTCGCGCGCGAGCCGACTATCGCCAAAATCAAACACTCGTTGTGAGAGACGCACCCCAACCTGATTGTCGATCTGACTGCTGGTCAAACCGGTATCCCCAACACCGGAACGGCCAAAGGTTGAGACTTGCGGACGACGCAGGGACCCCGCTTCGCGCAAATCGGCCCGCGCTTCTGCCTCGCGGGCCCGGGCCCCATCGACTTCCGGTGCGCGCGCGGCGGCCAGTGCCAGTCCTTCAGCAAATCCCAGGCACTGGTCAGTGGCGCTTTGCGCGCCAGCCGGTGCGCAGAGCGCGACCAAACCCAAAGTGAGGCCGGCCCGATATAGCGATTTGAGCATGGATATCGTCATCTTTTCATCCAGACCGCGCGCCGCGGAACAGGGATTCGCCAATCGGTTCGAACAGGTAATCAAGCGTCGTCCGGCTCCTGCCAGAATAGATAAACACTTCTATCGGCATGCCCGGAATAATTGCCCGATCACCCAACTTGACCAGTTCCGAGTCGGGGATCATCACCCGGACCTCATAATAGGGTGCGCCGGTAACCTGATCCGTTTTGAGGTCTGCACTGACGCTCACGACTGCGCCATCAAGTTCAGGCGTCATCCAGCTCTTGAACGCGGTCACCCGTGTGCGAACCGCCTGCCCTTGATAGACTGCAGCGCGTTCATTGGGGCGGATGCGAACGGAGGCCGTGATTTCACCGGCTTCCGGCACGATTTCGAGAATAGCCTCTCCTGGACGAACCACACCGCCCCGCGTGGAAAAGCGCAGATTGAGAATTTCACCGGCAACGGGCGCAACGATCACTGACCGATTCAAAATATCCTGGGCGGAATTGAGCCGTTCCTCCGCCTGCTGCAATTGTGTGCGAACGTCCAATTGGTCGGTAGAAACCTGCCGGGCGAATGTGGCTTCGGCCTGAGCGATTTGCCCCTCCAGGTCCCGTTCCAGATTGGCCGCCGCTTGAGTGTCTGTTTGCAGCCGGCTGATCTCAGCCTCCAGCGAGGCGACGTCACGTTCCATCGCCCGCAACTCATCCAACCGCGCCATTTGCCGATCCACGCGTGCACGCAACGAGACCAACTGGTCCTGGGCGGCGACAAACACCCGCCGTGTCAACGTCACTTGTTGGGCGTGCAACTCCCGCGACGACCGGGCGCCGTCACGCCTCGCGGTCAAAACCGCAATATCGGCTTGGTAGGCCTGCCGCTGCTGACGGAAGAGGTCGCGCTGGCGCTCCAACACTTCGGTGCGCTGATCATCGCCAAGCGGCATATCGTCCAAAGCGGAAAAATCGGGTTCGTCCTGACCATCCCGTAACGCCAGAAGTCTTTGCAACGAACCGGTCAGAGACGCGATATCCTGCATGATTTCATCGCGTACCGACAGCGATGCCGTCTCCTGCAGCGTCAGCAAAGGCTGCCCTGCCTCAACATGATCACCGTCACGTACCAGAAGTTCGTGAATAATGCCGCCTTCAAGGTGCTGCACGACCTGGCGACTGTTTTCGACCACAACCTGGCCGGAGGCGGGCACCCCTTCCGCCAGCGGGACAAAGCCCGCCCAAACCAGGAATCCGCCCAATCCAAGCATGCAGATCAAAGCCGACCGTCGAACGAAAGGATCCGACATCGGACCGACAGCGGTGATGGCCTCGGTCATCCCACGGCCCCCTGTCCGCCAGCATTCGCCGCACCCGGGCCGGTTGCGAGTTTGAGATATTGTTCTGCCGTCGCCGCAAGGATGGATCCATTGCGCACCAACATCACGGTCGTGGCACGCTCGATCAGTCGCCGGTCATGACTGGAAACAATCACGACCGCGCCGCGCTCTGCCGCTTCAACCAGCGCCTTGATCAACTGCGGCGCGGCAGCGGCATCCAGATTGGCGGTCGGCTCGTCAAGCAGGAGCAGAACCGGATTGCCAAACAGCGCCCGGGCAAGCCCGATCATCTGGCGCTGCCCCGCCGACAAATGGGCACCACCAGGGCCAATCCGGGTGTCGTACCCGTCAGGCAGGGTCACAATCATCTCATGGGCCCCGGCGGTCTTGGCCGCATGGAACACCGCTTCGGGAGTGGTTGCACCGAGCCGGCCGATATTTTCAGCGATCGTGGCCGGCAATAATTCGACATCCTGCGGCACGTAGCCGACATAGCGACCCCGGTCGGCGCTGCGCCATTCGTGCAGGTTGCAGCCCCCGAGACGCGCCGCGCCCGAGCCTGGCAACCAGGCACCGGACAGCGTTTGCAACAGGGTTGTCTTGCCGGCGCCATTTCCCCCAGCCAAAGCAATCAGCTGGCCGCCTTTGGCGGAGAAACTGAACGGGTGTATCAGCGGCTCCCGAGCGCCCGGGACCACCACCGAAAGCCGTTCAAGCACCAAATTCGCCGCAGGGCGCGGCAAGGGGGTAAACACGGCTTGCTCGTCGATATCCTCGAGGCGGGCTTGCAGTTGGGCCCAGGCGCGCCAAGCCAGAATGCTGCTGCGCCACCCGCCGACGATCTGGTCGATCGGGCCAAGCGCCCTGGCCAACAGGATCGAGGAGGCGACAATCGAACCCGGCGAAATATCGTGGGTCAGGGCCAATGCGGCCCCGCCTCCAAGAACAAAAATCTGCAACACCTGCCGTGCCGAACGGGAAATTGCGGTGAACTTCCCATCGGCCTTGCTGGCCTCCAACGCAAAGGTCTGGCCGGCCAGTTTCGCCGCCTGCCACTTGGAGAAAGCCGGACGCACCAGACCCATCGCGACCATGGCCGAATGTTGTCGTTCCAAGCCAGCCGCCATTTCGGTAGCGCCGTTCATCGCGGTTTGAGAATATTTGCTCGCGTCGCGGGTGGTCAATTCTGCCATTACCGCAACGCCGAACACGATCGCGGCGCCGACCAAGCCCAACACACCCAGAAACGGATGAACCAGAAACAGCGCAATCAGGAAGATCGGTGCAAAGGGCAAGTCAGCGAACGGCAACACGCTTCCCGCCTGAAACACCCCCTGAACACGCCCTGCGAGGGCCAAGTCCTGTGACAGGGCCGGTTTTCCGCCCGTGCCAGCTTCGAATTTGGCGAAGATTTTCGGGACAAGGAAATTCTCGATTTCGACACCGGCCAGCGCGCAAATCCGCCGCCGGGCAGCTTCGGACGCGCCATAGACCGACAGCAACATGACGGCGAGAGCGGTCAGCCAGATCAAGGTATCGGTGGAACCGGAACTCAGGATGCGGTCATAGACCTGCAGCATGTAGAAGGGCGAGACGAGCAGAAGCAGATTCGACGCCAGGCTGAAGCCAGCCAGGGCGGCGGCATAGGGTTTCAGCCGGGTTCTCACCTGGAGCGATAGCGGCTGCGTCATGCCTTCTCCCCGCGCGGTCAAAGACCGGACTCCCGCCGCCGTTCGCGTTGTCGCAGCAGAGATACGCCACACAAAACAGGCTCTAGCGGGTTAACGGCAGCGATGATACCGCAAGCTGAAGCAAATGCACCAGTCCTGCGAACGTCCGCAACCACTGCCTGCCTATTTGAGGCCAGCCCGCAACAAATCATGCAGGTGTAATATCCCCTGCGGCCGCTGTTCGGGATCGACGATGAAGAGCTGAATGATCTTGGCTTTACCGGCTGTCATTTCGCGCATGGCATCGGCAGCGAGCATGCCGGGAAAGCCGGTCTTCGGGTTAGGGGTCATGATCGCGTGTGCAGGTTTGTCGATCAGGCCATCGCCCATATGACGCCGCAGGTCACCATCGGTGATGATGCCAGCGAGCCGGCCGTCATCGTCGAGAATTCCGGCGCAACCAAAGCTCTTCACGGTCATTTCGATCAGTACATCGCTCATTGGCGCCGAACCCGCGATGAGCGGCATTGCCTCGCCCGCATGCATGATGTCTGCGGCCGTTGCCAAGGCAGCGCCCAGAGCCCCACCGGGATGAAACGTCTTGAAATCTGCCGCCGTGAAACCACGCCGTTCGAGCAGGGCAACCGCCAGCGCGTCGCCAAGCGCCATCATCAGGGTCGTCGACGTAGTCGGCGCGCGGGTTTCACCGCAGGCCTCCGGCGCGTCGGGCAGGATCAATCGGTGATCGGCAGCCCGCGCCAACGTACTGTCTGCCTGGGTCGTCATGCCAATCAGCGGGACAGCGAAGCGGCGGCAATAGGCGATCAGATCGCCCAATTCGCGGGTCTCACCGGATTTCGACAGCGCAAGCACCGCATCGTCCGGGGTGATCATGCCGAGATCGCCATGGCTCGCTTCGGTCGGATGAATATAATAGGCAAGCGTGCCAGTCGATGCGAGTGTCGCCGCAATCTTGCGCGCGACATGCCCCGATTTGCCGACACCCGAACAGATCAGGCGACCGTGAATTTTGCCGAGACGTTCAACCGTGTTTGCGAACGCCTCATCGACTGAATTGGCCAAGGCGTCGAGGCCGTCGCGTTCGAGGGCAATCACGCGTCGTGCGGATGCGACGGGGTCGAAATCTGTCATGCCAGCTTCCTGAATGGCGAACGCATATTGCCCGCCTCCATAACAGAACCGCGCACGTCCCGGAAAGAGACGTGCGCGGTTGGTCGGGCGATATTGGGTCCGGAGCTCCGCAGGGGGGGCGCGCAGGCCAAACCGGTTATCGCCGATGGGCCGGATGCGCTGGCACCGTAAATCGGCTCCCTGCACACCCTACCCTCTTCGCATACGCGAATGCTTATAGCACAACTCGCCTCACGGGAGTATCGAAATCGACGCCCGCCAGCGACGTGACAGCGACCAATCCTTGCCCAGGACAACGGGCCGGGCTATCGCTGGGCGACCGTCACCCACAAGGAGATTCGCCATGCCGCAACTCGCCCTCATCCGCCACGGCCAGAGCGAGTGGAACCGGGAAAACCGGTTCACCGGATGGGTTGATGTCGATCTGACAGAGGAGGGCGAAGCCCAAGCCCGCCGATCAGGGGCTTTGCTCGCGGCGGCCGGGTTCAAGCCGGATCGGGCCTATACCTCGGTATTGACCCGCGCGATCCGGACGATGAATTTCTGCCTCGACGGACTCGGGCGCGCCTGGATCCCGGTCGAGAAGACCTGGCGGCTCAATGAACGGCACTACGGGGCACTGGCCGGTCTCGACAAGGATGAGACCCGCGCCAAGCATGGCGATGCCCAAGTCAAAATCTGGCGCCGCTCCTTCGATATCCCGCCGCCGCCGCTGGCTGAAGATGATCCAGATCACCCCTGCAAGGACGAGCGCTACAGCGCCGTGCCGGTCGCGCTCCTGCCGTCCTCGGAATCACTCAAAATGACGCTCGAGCGCGTCGAACCAGCTTGGGAAGGCATGGTCGCACCACGCCTCGCAGCGGGCGAAAGCATCATCCTCGCCGCGCACGGCAACAGCCTGCGCGCGCTGATCAAATTTCTGTTCGAGGTCAGTGACCAGGACATTATTGATGTCGAGGTCCCGACGGGCAACCCGCTTTTGATCGATCTTTCCGATGACGCGCTCAAACCCATTGCCGCGCGATACCTCGACCCTGAACGCGCCCGGCCTCTGCCACCACTGCCCTGAGCCATGTTTACGTCGGCCGACCACCGCTTCATGGATACGGCGCTGGCTCTGGCCAAGTCGCAACTCGGGCGCACGGCTCCCAATCCCACTGTCGGCTGCGTGCTGGTCCGCGGTGGCCAGATCATCGGATGCGCCGCCACGGCCGATCACGGCCGCCCCCATGCCGAACCACAAGCGCTCACCCAGGCCGGGGAGCTCGCGCGGGGCAGCCGCGCCTATGTCACGCTCGAGCCCTGTGCCTTTCACGGCCAGACACCGCCCTGTGCCTTGACGCTGATCGAGGCGGGGATTGGTTCAGTCTTCATCGCCTGTGTCGACGAGCATCCGAAAGTGGCCGGTCGCGGCATCGCCCTGCTGCGCGAAGCCGGAGTTCAGGTCGAGACCGGCTTGCGGCGCGCTGAGGCCGGACCGCTCTACGATGGTTTCTTTCATAGAGTTCGAACCGGACGGCCCAAACTCTATCTCGACACAAACCCCGCCCACTATGACGCCGTCCTGACACTCGCCGCCACAGCCTCGCTCACCGAAGCGCTCGATGGGCTCGGCGATGCAGGCTTGAACCGGGTATGCGTCGCGCCCGATAGTCCGCTCGCGGCCCGGCTGATCGAAGCCGGCCTGGTGACGGGGCCGGCAGACCCGCCTCACACCGTGCGTTAACACTCCTTGGCTAGGCTGGCAGATCGGGCTTAACACCAACAGGATTGAACACGTCATGGCCGGCCAGAAAATCGAGTATGTCAAACTCGACCAGGCACAAGCCGATGCGATTTGCGACCGGCACGAGCGGCTATGGTCGGGCCGGGCCGGTGGTGCACGCGCCAGCTTCGCCTATTCAATTCTCGAAGACCTAGATCTCTCCAACCGCGACCTGTCCGATGCCGATTTCAGCGGCGCGGTTCTGCGCGGGACCAACCTGTCCGGCGCCACCCTCAACAGCGCGATTTTCTTTGCCGCCGATTTGCGCCGCGCTTCACTTGAGGGCGCCTGTCTGCGGCGGGCCGATCTGCGGGGCGCCATCATGCGAGGTGCCAATCTCACTGGCGCCGACATGACCGAGGCCGATCTGCGCGAAGGCGCGATTGCCCAGGTCGACAAGGAAAAGGGTTTGACAATCCTGACCCACACAACCCAGCAAAGCGACGCCGGCAAAGCGAATTTCAGCGGCGCCAACCTGTCGCGCTCGAAAATGGCCGGAATGACGGCCCAGACCGCCGACTTTACTGACGCCGTGCTGCTCGGAGCCCGGATGATCCGTGCCAATTTGCGCGGTTCCTCGTTCCAGGGCGCCAATCTGGAAGGTGCCGACCTGTCAGGCGCGGATCTGACTGGCGTCGACTTTACCAATAGCGTGATGATTGGCGTCAAGACCGTGATGGCCAAGACCGAAGGCATGAAAACCGACGGCGCGCTGACCAGCGAACCCGTCGGCATCGACGCCAACAATCTCGACAATCCGGTCGCCGACCAGATCGCCTCACATGTGAAATGGTGCGAAACCGATGGCCGCGAGGGCAAGCCCTCATTGTTCGATGGCATGGATTTGCGAGGGCTGCACTCGCTTGCCGGCAAAACCCTGACCGCTTTCCACGCCCGTGGCTCGACCTTGTATGGCCTTGACCTTGAAGGGGCACAATTGCAGGGCGCTCGGCTCGAACGCGCCGATTTGCGCATGGTCTGCTTGCGCGGCGCCGATCTGCGCGGGGCAGATCTGACCGGTGCCAATCTGTGCAATGCCGATCTGCGCGATTGCCAATTCGGCCCGCTCGTTCTTGAGGGAGACCGCGTGCTGCCGGCCTCACTCGCGGGCAGCAAGGCGCGCTACGCCGATTTCCGGGGCGTCGACATGCGGCAGGCCAAGGCAACCGGTGCCGACTTCTCCTATTCGCGCCTGGACGGGGCCAATGTCCGCAAGGCGCGGTTCAGCGGCTCCTGCTTCACCGGCGCAACGCTCGATCACGACTTTCTCGAGCATGCAGAAGCGATTGACGGTGCGGTCGACATTCACGCTGCCTGATCGAAAAAAAGGGCGACGAACCGAAGTTCGCCGCCCAAATTCGAGGGATATCAATTTCGTCGTGTGTAGGCGGCGTCAGGCCGCCTTGGTCCTGCGGGGCTCGATCAGCCGCGCCTTCGGTTTCCCGGAAGCACCGGAAATCTCGATCTTGCGCGGCTTGGCCGCTTCGGGAATCTCGCGCACGAGATGAACGGTCAGCAGCCCGTTGAGCAAATCGGCATCGGCCACCTCAACATGATCAGCCAGGTGGAAGCGACGTTCGAAGGCGCGCTCGGCAATGCCGCGGTGCAGGAAGCGTCGGGAAGCGCTGTCGTCCTTCGCCGCGATCTTACCGGCGATCGTCAGGATGTTTTCCTGGACTTCAACGGTGAGGTCATCTTCGCCAAACCCGGCGACGGCGAGTTCAATCAGATACTCATTCTCGTCGACGTGCTGGATATTGAAAGGCGGATAGCCTTGGGACTCGATCTTGGTCGCCGAGTCCATCATGTCTGCCAGACGATCAAAGCCGACGATCGAGCGGTAGAGCGGTGTAAAATCAACTGTTCTCATTTGAACTTATCCTCATTTAGAGCGACAAGGCCTGCCGGCAAACCGTTTGCCTGCATTGAGCCGACCGCGATTGCGCCATCAGGCCGCAACCGGGTCGCGAGCCCCGTTATGGCGGCTCGCACCCCTCAGATGGGGACTGAAAATGGGTGTCGCAAGCCCTGCCACCACCGTGAGCGATTGCCTTGCCGGCGCGCCTTCTCTAGGACTGTCCTTCGCGCTGACGGAGAGACACGATGAATCAGACCTTTCGCTTTGGAGCCCTTACGGGTTTTGCCTTACTCCTCGTGGCCTGTAGCGATTCAGCTACGCCGCCGGCGCCGCAAGCGGAACCTGCCGCTGAGATGCCGGATGAAGCCACCGAGGCGCAGGCCGCTGAAGCAACGGTCGTCACACCCGGCCGCGCGGACCTCGCCGATGCCCTGGCTGGCGAATGGCGCGGCGCGGAAGCCGAACGCGATGCCGCGCGACATCCCGCAGAAACGCTTGATTTCTTCGGGATTGACCCGAGCGGCACCATCATCGAGATCTGGCCCGGCAGCGGCTGGTATTCTGACATCCTGGCGCCCTGGATTGCCGGCAATGGCGGCCAATATGTTGCGGCTCACTTCGCCTTGAGTTCCGACAATGCCAGCCGTCGCAGTTCGCGCACTGAATTTGAGGCTCACGTCGCCGATCACGCCATCTTCGGCAATGTCAGAATTGTCGATTTTGGGCAGCATAGCGGTGCTCTGGTCGAACCAGGGACGGCCGATGCGGTGCTGACCTTCCGCAATGTCCACAACTGGATGATGTTCGGTTATGCGGAAAAGGCCTTCGACGATTTTTACGCAGCGCTGCGCCCAGGCGGCGTCCTCGGCGTCGTGGATCACCGCTTGCCCTCAACGCGCGAGCAAGACCCCCAAGCCAGCTCAGGCTATGTCCAGCAGGCCTATGTCATCGCATTGGCCGAGGAGGCCGGTTTCGAACTGGTCGCCACCTCGGAGATCAATGCCAATGAAGCCGATACAGCCGATCACCCATTCGGGGTCTGGACCCTGCCCCCGGTTCGGCGATCAACGGCAAACGGTGCGGAGATGGCGGCCGATTTCGACCGGGCCCATTATGACGGGATTGGTGAGAGTGATCGCATGACCCTGCTGTTCAGAAAGCCTGAGGCGAGCCCGGCGGAAGCCGCCGAGTGAACCGGCTCGCCACCCTTTGTCTGGCGGCGTTCGCCGCAGGTGTGATGGCGGTCGGCGCGGGTGCGCAGTCGGGCGAACGCGAAGTTGGCCCACTGCCGCGCCTGTTTCCGCATTGGCAGGATTACCTTGACCTGCCGGCCGACGACCGCAGCCACTTCACACTGGCCTATGTCATCGGCTCCAATCGCGGTGTCACGGCTGAGGATATCCGTCTCTGGTACGTGGACGCGACCGGTGAAACCGTGCTCGAGCTGGCGCCGGACGGACAAGTCCTCAATCCGCCGGATGCTGAGACGCTGCAGGCGGCGCCCATGCTGTGGGTCAATCAACCGCAAGGCGGGATGTCGGTCAGCATGAGCTTCCAGGCTAGTCTGGGGAGCGGCAGCGAGATTGACCGGCTCGACACATTGTTGGCGCTGGAACAAGCCAATCAGGCGATGCGGCGCACCGGCGGTGTCGCCTCACTTTTTGCGCCCGCGTTCAAAACCCTGATCTTTGTCTTTGACGGCACAGCACCCGACGCCTGGGCCATCCGCACGGATGGTAGCCGGACGCCGCTGGTCGTCCAGGAGGATCGCGCCACCTACCGGCCGAATGATCGTGATATGCGCGATGTCGAGCGGCTGGTGTTCGGACGCGCGCCGATGCGGATTCTGCTGGATTCCTAGACCCACCTCACCGCATTCACAGCTGGCGAACACGCGCCAGTTGGCACAGCCAAAGCTCTAGTGGGCCGCGGCTTTGAGCCAACCGAGCGCCTCGGCATGAAGATCCGGATGGGCTGCGGCAATCACCTGGCCGCCGCCGCTGCAATCGCCGCCCGTCCAATTGGTGATCACGCCGCCGGCACCGCGTATGATCGGCATCAGCGCCTGCACGTCATAGGGCTGCAATCCGCTTTCAACCACCAGATCAATCCCGCCCTGTGCCAGCATGGCGTAGGCATAGCCGTCATAACCATAGCGGCACAATCGAACGGCCTGGCGCAGGGCGTCAAAAGCGTCCCGTTCGGCATTGCGAAACAGGAAAGCATCGGTGGTGGCGAGAATTGCATCGGCCAGCCCGACCGTTTTACGGGTTTGCAGTTGTTGAATTTGGTCGCCCTGCCGATAGCTCGCGCCATCATTCCAGCCTGTGAAGCGCTCACCGATATGGGGCTGGTCGATCAGCCCCAGGCGGGGGCGTCCGTTGTGGGATAGGGCGATTAGGACGGTCCAGCTCGGCAGACCGGCGATGAAGGCGCGCGTGCCATCGATTGGATCGAGCACCCATTGGCGGCCGTTTTTTGAAATGCGTTCTGGAAACTCTTCCCCAAGGATGCCGTCATCGGGCGCCAAAGCGTCGAGCACGGCCCGCATCGCAGTCTCGGAGGCCCGGTCGGCGACGGTCACCGGGTCAAAGCCACGTGCGAGCTTGTTCTCGACGGTCAGGCTTTGCCGAAAATAGGGTTTGATCGCTGCGCGCGCCGCATCAGCCATCTGATTGGCGATAACAAGATCGGCGCGGGGATCGAAGTCGGACATGCGGATGCGCCTAGCATGGAGACGTCACCCGCACCAGTCAGGAGGGAAGGCGGGGCAGCTTTCAGGCCGCGGCGTCGTTCGCTGCCTCTTCCGGCTCGAGGGACTTGGCCAGCTCGAGAAGGCGCTTTCGCGGACGCTCACCGAGCCGGTAATAGGCGCGGATCAGATCGACCGTTTCTTTCTGCGATAACACATCGGCAGCCAGATGACCTTCACCGGCGACCTCGTCGCGGCTCGACAGACCCTCATAGAAATACTGCACGGGCACATCGAGCGATTCAGCAAGCTCAAACAGACGGCTCGCGCTGACGCGGTTGGCGCCACATTCATATTTTTGGATTTGCTGAAACCGGATGCCGACGGATTCGGCCAGCTGTTGCTGGGTTAAACCCAAAAGCCGACGCCGGCGCCGTAGGCGCTTGCCAACATGAAGATCGATATCATTGGTCATAATACTTGCCGCCCATTCTTCGCCTGTTGAAGTGCGCCGCAGTGGGACGCTCACCTGAGACGAGAGCAAAGCGCGTGCCGCGCGAAGCGAGCCCATCATGCTCGCCTCATATGGGCATGATTATGACGGCCTGAGCCACTCCCAGTTCATTTGGGAGAAGTGTTTGATAAATTGTTGTAATTTGCCATGAAAGGCCTCGAACTCCGGTTTCATTGAGACCGGTGACTCGTGCAGATATAGCGCGCGGTTGATCTCGAGCTGGACCACGTGCACACCCAAATCGGGCTTTCCATAATGCTCGGTGGTGTGCCCGCCGGCATAGGGAGTGTTCCGAACTGTAACGAAACCCTGCTCGCGCAAGCCAGTCTCGAGCGCCGCCGTGATGCGATGATCACTGGACTGGCCGAAGCGATCACCCAGGACAAAGTCGACACCCGGCGCGCTGTGTTCAGGCATGGAATGCATATCGAGCACGATCGCGAAGCCGAACCGGACCCGGATTTCGTCGATCACCGCAGCGAGACTTTGGTGATAGGGCTCATAGAAGGTCGAGAGGCGCCCTTGAGCATTTGCGAAGTTCATTCGGCGAGCATACAGCGACTGTCCATCGGATCCGACACGCGGGATGACGCCGAGGCCACAGGCGACACGGCGCGAGGGCGGTTCGGCGCAGCCGAGCACGCGGTCGCGGTACATGCCCGCATCGAGTTCGCCGGCCGCGCGGTTCACATCGACAAAGACGCGCGGAAACAGGGCGCAGACCAGACTGGCGCCACTCGCCGGTGCGCCCTCGATCAACAGATCGACATAAGCGTCCTCTGAACGGCGCAGCTTCTCGACAGGAAGCCGGGTCTCGGCGCATAATTGCGGCAGGTAATCGCGTCCGGAATGCGGTGATGAGAGGACGATCGGGCGGGCGTCGCCTCGATCCGGGCGAACCACCCTGACGACGCTGCCGATATTTTTTCCATCCGTCTTGGAATGCGAATCGGTCATGGTCGGGATTGTGGCTGTCATCTGATCAGATTGGTCGGCTGCAGATCGCCGGTCAAGCGATGCAGCGCGTTCAGCGGGTTTTTACCTTAGGTCTGTATGGTGCCGTCAAAGTTTGTTTTCGCAAGGGTGGGACCCAACCATGTGCAAGATTCTTCTGGCAGAAGACGATGACTCGATGCGCGACTTCCTGGCCAAGGCGCTGAAACGCGCTGGCCACGACGTCACGGTCTGTTCCGATGGTGAGGAAGGCCTTGATGCCATTGGCGAAAAGGCGGCGCAGTTTGATCTGCTGCTGACCGATATCGTGATGCCTGGCGTCGATGGCATTGAGCTGGCGCGACGCGCGGCTGAGGTCGATCCAGCCCTCAAGATCATGTTTATCACCGGCTTCGCGGCCGTAGCGCTCAATCCGGGCTCCGGCGCGCCAACCAATGCGAAAGTGCTGTCCAAGCCTTTCCATCTGCGCGAGTTGGTCGATGAAGTGGCACGGGTGATGGCGGCCTGAGGCCACAAGGGCTGACCCAACCAGACGTCGGATCATGAAGAGCGCTGCCCCACCGGGCGGCGCTTTTTTGTATGTCAAAAAGAAAGGGCCCGCTCTTTCGAACGGGCCCCAACTCATTTCAAGTCTGGTCTAGGACTACCAGCGCTTGCGAACGTTCACGAAGAGGCGACGGCCGAGGATATCATATCCAGAACCGAGCTGTTCGTTACCCGTACCAAGCGTGGCACCCGACGCGTTCTGGTCGATGATAGCAGGCGGCTCATCGAACACGTTGTTCACGCCGGCCGAGATCGACCAGGTGTCACGGTCAAGCGAGACCGAGAGATCCTGGTACCAGACGGCATCCGCACTCGTGATGGGAACACCACCGAGCTCGGAGGTCGCTTGGATGCGCTCACCGTAGTTCACACCGACGACATTGCTGATCGATGCTTGCTCGCCGAGGTAACGAGCGCGCCACAACATGCCCCAATCACCACGGGTGATGCGGGTGTTGATCGAACCGCGATATTCCGGAGTTCCCCAATCACCAACAAAGTTGTTGAGATCGGATGCCGCAGTCGTCTGGTACAGAACTTCTTCCGAGCGTGTGAGCGTAGAGTTCACATCCAGGTTAAAGCCACCGAAGAAGTCGAGGTCCATATTGAACCGCGAGTTGAAGTCCCAACCGGTTGTGGTTTGGGCCGCAACGTTGAACGGCGTGTTGTCGACGAACAGAAGCGTACCGGTATCAGTGCTACGCTGACGGCGAGCACAGAACGGGTCGTTCGGGAAGCTTGCCGAATTATAGCACTGGGCCAACGAGAATGCCGTCGAAGGGATGGCGATCGAATTATTCACTTCAACGCTATAATAGCTGACGCGAATAGACGCATCGAAGACATCCGTGAATGGCTGCTCGAAGACGAAGCCGAGGCTGTAAGCATCCGATGTTTCAGGATCGAGGCCCGGGTTACCGGCCCGGAAGGATTCGATCGAGGAGACACCACCCAGACCCAATGAGGTCGGGTCGACACCTTCGGTGACGCAGTTTGCGAGCACTTGGGCATCACGATTATCATCGGCAGGAACATAGGTGCCGCCAGTATTGGCAGCCAACGGAACCACGCATGGATCGGCGTAACCGCTGGAGAAGCCGGTCTGGCCGCCCAAGAAGAGTTCACGCAGATTTGGTGCACGGAAGGAGGTGCCTACCGTACCGTTGAAGGTCAGGAAGTCTGTGACCTGCCAACCGAGGCGCGCCGAGTAGGTGCTGTTCTGACCATAGTATTCATGGTCGGTCAGGCGGCCTGCCAGTTCGAGAGTTACGTCCTCAAAGAAGCGCTGGCCATTGATGAGCGGGATGGACAGCTCACCGTAGTATTCCGTCAACTCGGCGGAACCAACCGAACGGCGGTCGGCGAAGTAACCGGCAGCGCGGCCCTGAGAGGCAACGGTATCGGTGCCGGAGTCGAGGCTGTCACGACGCCATTCCATACCGAACACGCCCTGAACTTCACCCGCTGGCAGATTGAACAATGGGCCAGTGGTGAAACCGCCGAAGATCAGCTGATCGACAGTGGTTGTCGCGGTACGGTCGATACGCAGGAAGTCATACTCTGCCTGGGTCGCGAAGTGCGGCGAGCTCGTGCCGTCATTTGGGTACAGGCTGGCTGCGAACAGATCAACCGGTACGCAATTCGTCGGATCGAGGAAGCCGAACAGCGCATAATCCGTGGTGTCGAAACCACAGACGATGTCGCCGCTTACCGGATCGACGCGCGATGTGGCGATCGATTCGCGCAGGCGGCTTTCGTCGACCTGTGGACGGCTCGAATAGCCCATCGAACGGGTATAACCGGCGAAGACTTCATACGACCAGGACGGAGCAAAGCCCCAATCGCCCTGCAGGCCACTCATGAAGCGGGTGTACTGGATCTCGGTCGAGATGTTGCTGCGCTCGATTGGCGAAGCAAAAATCGGAACCGCATCATAGCCGAACGGGTTGAACGGGTTGGATGCAGAAACGTCCGGGAAGATCTGACCGTGATAGCCGGATTTGTACGTCGCTTGCGAGTTGTTGTGCAACAGCTCGACGAAGGCGCGAACATTTTCCTGACCCAGGAAACGATCCATCGTGTAGTCGCCGGTGAACATCAGCGAATAGCGCTGAGCGTCCGGTACGATGTCGGTGGACTGGTCGAGATAGGAAGACCGGTAACGTTCGTCGGTGGACGAACCGGTCGACCAGCCAGTCGGCAGATTGCCGGGAAGGTTGGTCGTGCCTGGCGACGAGTAAACGTCACGCTGCCACAGGCCCGGGTGGGCGTAGTAGGAAGCGAGATCGGGATTGCCGTCGACATAATATGTGAACAGGCGAACACGATTGATGATCGAGCCTTCGCACTCGGACAGCAGCGAGCCATCCGCAGCGATTTCCAGATCGCGTGAGCAATACAAGCCATCGGTTGGATCGTAGTTCCAGTCGCGCTGGTTAACTTTCAGAGCGTCCTGATGCTGATACTCGGCGGCGAACATGAAGCTGCCGTTCTCCGAGGAATCACCCATCATGACCGACCAGCGGTGCGAACCACCACCGTCTTGTTCTGGAGAGGTGATGAACGTACCGACCTGGAAGCCTTCGAAATTGTCGCGAAGGATGACGTTCACAACGCCGGCCACAGCATCAGAGCCGTAAACCGAGGACGCGCCGTCGAGCAGGATATCGATGCGCTGAATGACGTCGGTCGGGATGATGTCGATGTTGACCAGTGCCGGAGCACCTTCAACGCCAGACGGCCCAACGCGGCGACCATTGATCAGCAGCAGAGTTTGGTCAGGGTTCAGACCGCGCAGCGTGATCGTATTGGCGCCAGGTCCGGCGTCGGTGACGAAAGCACCGCCAATGGTGTTGTCGAGCTGGACGCCCTGCGCAACAGACGATGTCTGCAGGATTTGCGCCGTATCGATCAGGCCCGCATCGCGGATTTCAGCCGCGTTGATAACTTGCAGCGGCGAAACCGAAGTGAACGAGCTGCGATTGATCCGCGAGCCGGTAACAACGATCGTTTCTTCCGTTGAGTCGGACTCGTCTTCCTGATTGGTGGTTTGAGCTTGCTGGTTGGTTGTCTGAGTTTGAGCTTGCGCAAGCGCAGGCGAAACGCTCAGCCCGACCGCCGCAAACCCGGCGAGAATGGTGGAACGCAATAAGCGTTCACGATCCAAAATAGTGTTCACGATCTTACCCCTCTTGGTGTTTCTAGATATGCTCGGCATGCCCCCTCTTGGGCTTACATACCTGATCGGATTTCCCCGACCGATACCGCATAAGACGAGATGTGCCGCCATCCGACAAGCTCCGGCCCCTCCTGCAACACATTTCCGCCGCAATTGTTGCAAAAAAACCATATGTATCGCGACACGAATTCATCGGCTTGTGGACGCACCGGCGCCTCTTTTCGGGGCATGGACCGTCCATTGTGGGCCAAACTGCAATCAGGATGGAGCCTGCCGTTATTTGCACCTTGCCTCTCCAAGCAGTGGACGCTAGAAACTGCGCTCCCTGAACGGATGGGCGATTAGCTCAGCGGGAGAGCACTTCGTTGACATCGAAGGGGTCACTGGTTCAATCCCAGTATCGCCCACCATCCGTTCCACAGCGACGAAATCGAGCCTCCCCGCAGACAGCTGCGCGCATGCTGAATACGCTCTCACCCTTCCGCTGGACGATCTGGTATTGAAACCGCGTTTTGGAGTTATGAGATGCTGCGCAATATCGAAGAGCTTTTCACCGCGATCCGGGAGCCCTCTGCCGACTCCATTGAGCGTCTGGCAGCGCTCGATGCGGGCACGCCCAAGATCCGTTATGCCATCTGCCTGATCCCGAGATCCGGCAGCACCTATCTGGCCTACACACTCCGCGACACAAAGGCTTTCGGTTTCCCCGATGAGTGGTTATCGGCAGCACGGATGCAGACTGAGATTGACGATCTGGCGGCCAATGATGTCGCCACCTATCTGCGTCGCGTCCTGGCCAAACATGCGTCACCCAACGGCGTCAGCGGCGTCGAGGTCGCGATCGCGCAAGTGATTGCCGCCAGAAAGCTCGCCAAGATCGATGATGTCCTCGACGGCTCAGTGAAGTATTTCTATTTGCGCCGGCGCAATATCGTACGGCAAGGCCTGTCGATGCATGTCGCGCATCAATCGGGCGTGCTCCATTCTTTTCAGATGAATGATGATGCGCGTACGGTGCGCGAGGCCGTGATGTACGACACCCAAGCCATCCGCCAGCAGATCAAAGTGCTGCACGACCAGGAATTGATGTGGGAACGCGAATTCAGCTCGCGCCATATCGAGCCGGACCGAATCTATTATGAAGACCTCATCGAGCGCCCGGAACGAATCTTACGACGATTTGCCAATGTGCTGGGCCTGCCCGAAACGCCTCTGATGCCACCCCAGGCCAGTATCGAGGATCTGGGCCACAGTCGGCGCGATGAATGGGAAGCGCGCTACCGCGAAGAGGATGCCGACTATCTCGAAGCGCTGAAACTGCATCGCCCCAGGGTCCATATCTCGCTTTCAATGACCTGATCGATGCCAACATCAGCGATCAGGCTTTAAGACCTGGCAACAAAAGCCTATCTCTGCGGCAGACCGTGGAGAACCCGATGGACGAACGCCTGCGCAAAGCCCTCACCGGCGTCACCGAACGCCAGTCCGGCCGCAACATTATCGATGCTGGCCGCGTCGACTCAGCCAGTGTCGCCGGAGACACGGCCACGATTGTCCTGACACCACCCGTTGTTGGCGATGCTGATTTCGACACACTGCGCCCGTTGATCGAGAAGGCCGCAACGGCGATTAAGGGAATCAATCGCGCCCGCATCGTGATGACCGCCCACCGCGAACCGTCCCAAAAACATGCCCATGCCCGCCCGCCAAAGCCCGCTACCAAAGCGGTCAAGAAGCCTGCGCGCCGCATCATCGCTGTCGCTTCGGGCAAGGGCGGAGTCGGCAAATCGACCGTCGCCGCCAATCTCGCTGTCGCCCTGGCGCGCGACGGCATGAAGGTCGGGCTGCTGGATGCCGATATTTATGGCCCGTCCTGCCCTCGCTTGTTTGGAATCAACGATGCCCCCGGCCTGCGCAAGACCGATTCCGGCGTGCAGCCGATCACCGCGCATGGCGTCAAACTGGTTTCGATCGGCTTCGTCATCAAGCCGGGTGCGCCCGTCGTTTGGCGCGGACCGATGGTGCAGGGCGCGATCCGGCAATTCATGACCGATACCGATTGGGGCGAACTCGACGTTCTGATCCTCGACATGCCCCCGGGCACAGGCGATGCGCAATTGGCGATCGCCCAGGATTTGCCGGTTGACGGCGCCGTGATTGTCTCGACGCCGCAAGATCTGGCGCTCGACGATGCCCGCAAGGCGATCGGCATGTTCGAACAGACCCACATCCCCATTCTTGGCATTATCGAGAATATGAGCAGCTTCATCTGCCCGCATTGCGGCGAGAATAGCGATATTTTCGGCCATGGCGGCGCGAAGGATGAGGCGGAACGTCTCGGCGTCGCCTTCCTCGGTGAAATCCCGCTTCACCCGCAATTGCGCACGTCCTCAGACGAAGGCCATCCGGCAGCGCTCGGCGACAGCCCCGTCGCCCGCGCCTTCCTCAAGGCGGCCAAGGCGGCACTGGAAGCGGCAGATCAGGCCTCCAAACCGGCACCCAAAATCATCTTCGGCTAATCGGCCAGACGCAGCGGCGTCGGTGCGATCCCGCCCGGCGCCACAACACCGAACACTTCAGCGATACGGGCTTGCGACAGGCTCAACCCTGGCGGGGCATCGGCAATGATGCGGCCGTCCTGCATCAATATCGCTCGGTCGGCATAACGCGCGACCAGATCGAGCGCGTGCGCCGCGACGATTACCAGAGCGCCTCGCCCGGCCTCGGCCCGCAGAATTTCCATCACACCGAGCTGGTGTCGCGGATCGAGCGCCGCCGTTGGCTCGTCGAGCAGGATAAGATCGGCCTGGGTCGCCAGTGCCCGAGCCAACAGGACGCGCGCGCGTTCACCGGATGAGAGCTGGTCGAAGGGGCGCTCGGCCAGACCAGCAATGCCTGCCTTGCCCAGTGCCAGATCGATCGCCGCCTCATCCTCAGCCGTCAACCGCCGCAGCGGTTTGAGATGCGGCACTCGCCCCAGCGCCACGATCCGCCGCACCGGCATCGGCCAGGCCGAGGCCCCGTCTGGCGGCATATAGGCGATCCGCCGCGCCCGTTCTTGCGCAGGCAGAGCATGCAGTGCGACACCGTCCAGCGCGACCTGGCCATTGCCCGGCTCCAGCAGGCCGGCGCATAGTCTGAGCAGGCTCGACTTGCCGGCGCCATTCGGTCCGACCAGGGCGATCAGTTCGCCGCCTGCCGCCTCGAAACCAATCTCGGACAGGGCCGCCCGACCATGATAGCCGAATTCGACGGACGATAGCTGCAGCCGCATCAGATCGCCCTCCCCGGCAGAGACCGCACCAGCCACAAGAAGAAAGGTGCGCCGATCAGTGCCGTCAGAACTCCGAGATAGAGTGGCATGCCCGGCCCGGAGGCCAGCCGCGTCGCCAGATCCGCCAGCTCGATCAGGATCGCACCACCCAGAATGGACGGAAGGATCAGAGCGCCGGGACGATGCCCGACCAGCGGCCGCAATAAATGCGGTACCACCAAGCCAACAAAGCCGATTGCGCCCGCCACTGCGACGCCGCCCCCGACCGCCAAAGCCGTGCCACCGACGACGATCAGTCGCAGACGCGCCAGATCAATCCCGAGGCTGCGTGCACTTTCCTCACCCAAGCTCAGTGCATCCAGCGCGCGCGGGGTCAGTGCCAGCAGGGCCAGGCCGGCCAATACAATCGGTGCCGCAAAGCGCAGTTCGGTCCAGCTGGCATCCTGCAGGGACCCCATCAGCCAATAGGCGATCTCGGCCAGAGCCCAGGGATTGGGCGCGAGATTCATCAGCAGGGCCGTAAGTGCCGTGGCAATCGAACCAATCGCCACGCCGGCGAGAATCAGCGTCGTTGCACTCGCACGCGGGCCCGCGAGCAGAAGCAGGCTGGCGACGCCGAGCCCGGCGGCGGCGACCGCCGCCAGCGGCAGGATCAGCACGCCCAGCGCCGCAACGCCAAAATACATCGCCGCCACCGCGCCCAGCCCGGCACTGGCCGAAACGCCGATCACGCCGGGATCGGCCAAGGGGTTACGGAAGAAGCCCTGCAATACCGCGCCCGATCCGCCCAGACCAGCGCCCACCACCAACCCCAGCAGCGCGCGCGGCAAGCGCAGTTCGCGCATCAGCAGCGCCGGTAAATCCTCCGCCCCGGCCAAGGCATCGCCGAGGCTGGAGATGGTCAAACGCGCATCGCCGAGGAAGAGCGAAGCGGTAAGGCTGGCGAGAACACCAGCGGCGAGCAGGAGATTCAGGTGCAGGGTCTTCATGAGCGCTGCGCCCATTCATCCAGCGCGTCGGCAATCGCTTCGGCCGCATCGATCAGGCGCGGCCCGGCGCACGGCCAGTCGGCGCTGGCAATATCGACGCGGTCGGCACTGTCGAGCAGGCGGCGGTAGGCGGCATGGCGTGTCGCGCGGCTGAGCGTGCCGGCAAAACCGTCGCTGAAATAGCTGGTCAGGATGATGTCTGCCTGCAGGGTCAAAGCCAGCTCCGGATCCGAACGGCCCCAACCGATAACACCGCTTTGTGCAACACTATTGCGCCCGCCAGCCGCCGTGATGGCCGCATCGACATAGGTGCCGACACCAGCCGAACCGCCCGAGGCGCTGAGATAGGCGACGCTCGGCACGACGCCGCGCCGCTCGGAGCGCAGTCGCAGCTCTGCCTGCCGGTCATTCAGTTCCCGCACGGCGTCGATGGCAGCGGCGTCACGCCCCAACGCCAGTCCCAGCGCCAGAAGATTGGCGCGTACACCGTCGAAACCCTCAACCCACGCCAGTTCGAAAGTCTGGTACCCGCTGCGCTCCAGCATCGCGCTCGCACGCCCGCCTTCGCCCGCGCCAAACACAACGAGGCCGGGATCAAGCGCGAACAGGCGCTCGGCATCCGGCCAAGCGCGCGGCAAATGCCGCGCCCAATCCGGTGCCGCCGAGACCGGCTGATCGACCTGCCACGAGACCGCCGCGATATTCGAGGCCGACTCAAGCGCAAAGAGATAGGCATCGCCGCACAGCGAGGCCGACACGACCCCGCCCTGCGGCGGGGCCGTTTGCTGCGCCGGCGCCAGAGTGGCGCTAGCCATGGCGAAGACGCAGGCCGAGATAAAGGCCACGGCCGGGCGTGTGATATCCAAACACATCCTGATAGTCCTCATCGAGCAGGTTTTCCCCACGCAGATAGAGCTCGACACCCTCACGGGCCTGCCAACGCAACTGGCTGCCAACAAGCGTATAGGCATCCAGCGTCACCGTCTGGAATGTCCCGAAATCGGTATCCAGCTGTTCGCCGGTATGGTCGACAGTCAGCGAGGCCGACCACGCGGCCTCAACCGGATGCCAATCCAGTGTCAGTGAAGCGAGCCGTTGCGGGCGGCGGATCTCGGCTGCCCCGTCCTGCTCACTGTCCATCAATGTCGCCGAGCCGAACACGGCAACGGCATCACTTACATCCCAGCCAGCCTCCAGCTCCAGGCCGGACCGGTCCGACCGGCTGGTGGCATTCCTTGCCGTCGCGGGGAAAACGGCGAAGTCGGTGTAGATTTCATCGGTCAATTGCGACTGGAACCACACCACGGAGGCATGGCCGCGCCCATCGGCAAAGCCCTGTTCCCAAGCCAGCTCCCAGCCACGTGAACGCTCCGGCTTCAGGCCCGGATTGCCAATGAAATAGGCCGGGAAATAGCCGAACAGTTCGAACACGCCGGGATTCTTCACCCCTTCGCCGCCACCCAGCCGCAGCCGGCCGCCAATACTGTCGAAGGCCCAGGCCATTCCCGCCCGCCAAGTCAGCGCGTCCTCGAAATCTTGGTTGCTCTCATGCCGCGCCGACGCGGTGAGATCGAGAGGGCCGCGACTGAGTCCGTAATCGAGGGCGAAAGCGGTGCTGGCGAGGTCATGGGCCTGATTGGCCGGCGAGCCCGGTCCGGCGTCATTGCTGGTCCGGTCCTGTTCGTATTCCACCAGCCCGGTCAGGCGGTGCTCGATCTCACCCTGCGACCAGAAACCCGTCACCTGATAATGCCCTTGCGTCCGCTGTCCCTCAGACAAGGCGCTGCGGGCATCGCCCTCGAAACTGCGCGAAACATCATCGGTCAGCTGCACGGCGAGCTCATGGCTGACGGCGATTTCACCCAGATGTTGATCAATCGTGAGCCCGACACGAGCCAGGATCTGATCGCCGGTGCGCCGGTCATCGGTATTGTCGAGCCGTCCGTCATAGTCCCTGTCGGCATCGGAGGCAGTCTGATAGCCGACCCAGCGCAGTGCGGTGGCGAGCTTGATGCCATCCCAGTCTCGGCCGGCGAGGAAATTGGCCGATCGGTTGGAATAGCCATCGCGCTCACCGCCGAGGCCGGAAACATCAATCCCGTCAGTCTCGAAGGCAGCAACGCCCGCAGCGAGATAGCCGTGTTCGAAACCCCTGCCGAGCCGCCCGCTCAGGCGTGTCGTCCCGAACGACCCGGCTTCAGCCCGTAGCGTGGCCTCGCGGCCTTGCTCTGGCATGGCTGATCGCAAGGAGATGACGCCGCCAATCGCATCGGCGCCCCACAGGGCCGATTGCTCGCCGCGCGCGACTTCGATCGAGCCCAGATCGTCAAAGGCGAAATGAGCGAAATCGGCTTCGCCGGTAAACGGGTTCGCGGCCTCGATTCCATCAATCAGGACCAGGACATGATTGGCCTCCGATCCGCGCGACCGGATCTGGGTCAGGGCGCCTGCCGTGCCGGATCGCGACACGGCAAGACCGGGGATAGCGCGCAGGATATCGGCGACAAATACCGCACCTCGAGCTTCAATCATGGCGCTATCGAGCGCGGAAATGCTGACGGTTGCATCGTCAGCGGCGAGCGGGATCCGAGCGGCGGTCACATAGACAACATCCTCCGCCGGACTCTCTTGCGCCAGCGCGGCGGCCGGGGCGACCAACAAGGCGGTCGAACACAATATTCGGGAGTAAAATTTTCCGGGCATGCACGTCTCCAAAGCTTTGGAGCCGGCGCACAACGACGCCGGCACAGATTGCAGGAGTCGTCAGAAAACGGATATACCGCGTCAGTCTCGTGTACCACCGCACGAGCGGACAGACGACGGTGATGGCAGGTCTTCCGGCTTGCGGGTCGTCACGAACGATGCGCCTTCCCGGATTTCACCCCAGTGGCATTTTGCATCGCCGCTCACCGCCTACGGCTGCGGGTACAGCGCCGGACTGGGTGTTGCCACCGTACCGGCTTCTCGATTTATCCCGTGAGGGAACCATCACGCGAGGAAGATTAGGCGTACGCTTTGCCAAACACAATCCGGCGGAGATGTTATTCAGGCTTCGGTGCCTGCAACAGGCCTTCAAGCGCGCGAATTCGTTGATGTAAAGCCCGCTCTCGCGCCTTTGCCGGATCGGACAGGGCCTGTTCCAGCGAGCGCAATTCGCGCTGCGTCTTGCGCCAGCGCAGCCACAACAGAAACACCTTCGGTCCGTCAACCAGATAGCGACGCCACATCCGGCGCGGCTCGGAAGCGAGACGGTGCAGCCATTCCAACCGCGAGCGCTGCATCCAGCCGGGCGCGCGCTCAATCTTGCCGCCAAGGAAGTCAAGCGAGGCCCCGACGCACAGACCCAGACCCGTGCAATCGCCACGGTCGAGGCAGGCCTCGGCCACCATTTCCTGTTGCGGCGAACCGACACACATGAAAATGAAACGGGCCGGATTCTCCGCGACAAAGCGGGCGCAATCATCCAGCGCCTCGCGATTATGGCGCAGTCCCATGGGCGGTTCGTGCCAACGCACATCGGTCAGGCCATAACGCGCCGTCACCGCATCAACCACGTCTTTCGAGGCGCCAATGATCGTGACGGTCTCGGATGGGTCGATCACATTTTCCAGCAGGAGCGCGGTCAGGTCTGAGCCTGGCGTCACATCGATGCGCTCACCAGAGAAGCGACCGATCAACTCCAGCACACGGCTGTCGCACACAGTCAGCCAAGCCTGCGCGTAGAGCGTGGCCAGCACGGTATCGGATTCCAGCCGCACCAGATGATCAACATTTGGCGTCACTACAAAAGCAAAGGCTTTGTCTGATGCGCGCTCGCTGATCCGCTTCAGCGCGACATCAAGGCCAATGCGGTCGAACGCAGAGTTGAGGAACCAGACATGGCGCGAACCGGAGCGGCGGTCCTGGAATTGGGTGATATCAGCCAGTTGGTTCATCGATTTCGTCCCGTTTCGCGCCACAAGCGAAGTCTCTGGGAGAAATTCTGCAAATCCCGGGCCGGGAAATGGCAGTGGCCTGCATCCAATCGGCGTCTGGGCGGCATCCTTATCCTGAGGATAGAAGCGGGATACTCAAGATGATCGTCAAACCAATCCTGATCGGCGTCGCCCTGGCTGCGCTGGCCAGCCTGCCGCTCGCCGTTCCGATGGCAGCGGGTGTTCCAGTCGCGCTGGCGGTCGGGCCGGTCGCGATCACCTATGATCGGGACAATGCGCTCGATCTCGATTTCGACATTGGCTGTTTCAGCACAGAGTGCCCGGTGGTCGAGCTGCGCTATGGCGCCAGCGGCCAGGAGACGTTGAAAATAGGCCTTTAATGACTGCGCTTTAGCCGGCGCCACGCAAACCGCGTCGATTGCAGACACTCCCGCCCGGCACGCTCCAGCGCCCCCGGTTCGCCGCTCAGATCGCCCGCCAAGGCTTCGGCCAAAAGCGGCGCGTGGGCAAAACCGCGTGAGCCAAAACCGGACAGGATGAACTGCCGGCACGGTCCGGGCGGTCCCGGTTTGATGCGGGGCAGACGACCGGTGGAATACTGTTGCCACCGTGCCGTAAACTCACTGCCCGCCACCGGCCCACTAACCGGTAGCTGATCGCTCGTGACCGCTCTGATGCCCGCCCAACTCTGCAACACCTCCATCCCGAGCCCGGCCGCGATCTGCGGTCGATGCAAAGCGAGATCGGCGCGCAAACCGGTGATCGCCGCTTCGATCGGACCGGCCTCTTCGCCGCGGACATGGGTCGTGCCCAACATCACCCCGCCGCCCGGCGCGGCGCAGGCATAACCGCCCCAGACCACCGCGCGCTGCGGCGGCGCGCCTTCGATCACGGCGAGCTGACCGGCATTGGCGTCGAGTGCATCGAACACCGCATTGGCGCCCCAGCCGCTGGCATGGATGACCAGATCAGCCTCGAGCACCACACCGCCATCAGCGTCGAACAAGCGCACCCCGGTCTCGCCCTCTTCGACGCGGTTGATCTGCGCGATGATCAGCGGTGTGTCGGCGAGCAATTGAGTCACCAGCCGGCGCGGCTCAAACCGGGCGGCCTGGGGCTGCCACAGGCCCTCACCATCCCAGACATGATCGCCGTCCATCCGGCTGGCGATCAGGGCGAGGCGGTCGCGGTCCTCGGCATCGCGGGGCAGGCGCAGTACGCCTTCGGGGTAGAAGCCATCGAGCCCGAGATAGGTGCGCCGCGCGAATTCGAACGCGGCCAGAGTAGCGCGGACATGCGGCCGGTCAGTGCGTTCCAAGCGCGGGGTCAACAGACCGACCGGAGCGCCCGACGCGCCGGCGGCCGGACCGACGGCGTCGACGACCACCACTTCGCGGCCCCGGCGGCGGAAGGCGAGTGCCAGGCTGGCGCCGGCAATCCCGGCCCCGATGATCGCGACCCGGCCGGCGCAAGGCTGTGTGCGCTCAACCGGCGAGATCTCAGGCGGTGTTACGGCGCCGGCATAGATCGCTTCGAGACGCTGCCGCTTGCGGCCGAAACCGGGACGCTTTTCGACCGAAAATCCCGCCTGCTGCAATCCGCGCCGCACGGCACCGGCGACGGTGAAGGTCGCGACCCGGGTGCCTGCGCGTGACAGGCGGCCGATCCGGTCGAACACGGTTTGCGACCACATCGCCTCGTTACGATCCGGCGCAAAGCCGTCGAGGAACCAGGCATCCACCTGCGCCTCGATCTGGGCCAGCGCCAATTCGGCCTCGTCCTGGAACAGGGTGATGGTGAAACGGTCGTCGGGAAAGACCAACCGGTGAGCGCCCTTTAGCGCCGAAGGCCACTGCGCCAGCAATTGCGCGCTCAGCCCCGCGAGCGAAGGCCAGGCGGAGAAAGCACGGGCGGCATCCTCGCGCCGCAGCGGGTGTTTCTCGATGCTGACGAAGTGCAGCCAGCCCGTCGCCGGCCCCTCGCGGCGCCATAAATCCCATAGCGCCAGCGCATTCAGCCCGGTCCCGAAACCCAGCTCGCCGACGACATAATTGGGCTTGCCCTGCCAGTCGTGCGGCAGATCACAGCCTTGCAGAAACACGGCGCGCGTCTCTTCCAAACCGTCTTCGGCAGAAAAATAGATGTCGCCATAATCCGGCGCGCGCGGCCCGCTCGGCTGCGACCAGTCGAGCTGCGGCGGCTGGCAATACAGCCCGTCCGCGCTCATGCGGCGGGCGGTGTCAGCGCCGCGATGAATTTGGCGAAGGCCAGCATGCCCTCCGGCCAAGGGCCATGACCGCTGGCAGCATTGAAATGGCCCATATCGCCTACGACGACAAAGCGCGCACCCCAAGCGGCGGCCCAGACTTCGGCGCGCTCGACATCGCAGGTCGGATCATCGGAACTGGCCAGCAAGACGGCGGGAAAGCCGAACGGCTGATGCGGCACCGGATCGAAGCCATGATCGCCAAATTTCTCCGCCATTTCCGGCCGTTCCCAATCAGAAACACCGACCATGAAAGCGCCCGCCACCTTGCTTTTATCGAGCAGATGCGCCGCATGGGCCAGTGTCAGAATGCCAACCGAATGCGCGACCAACACCACCGGCTTCTCCGCCTCGGCGACCGCCGCAACCAGCGCTGCAACCCAGGCCTCGCGCCGTGGCTTGCGCCAATCAGCCTGCTCAACCCGCCGCGCCGTCGGCATCCGCGCCAGCCAGCGCCCCTGCCAGTCATCGGGCGAGGCATTGCCCAGTCCGGGCACGATAAGCAGATCGGTTTCGCTGATTTTCATGGGGGTGTTCTAGCGCCGCAGAGCGCGCGGGGACAGCCCTCGGGTGCACAGACGGCGAGACATGAGTGTGAGAGGAAAGCGGTCGACGCGTTCGCAGCTTCTTGTTCGCACCCACACAATGCGCCCAAGATCAACCTTGCAATTGTGGAATTCAACTCCATAATTGCAAGGATGTTGAACCGCGAACTACAAGCCGAAATCAACGAGGCGCTTGAAGAGAATCCGGCAGTGGTGCTCCTCGGCCCGCGCCAGGTCGGCAAAACGACGCTAGCCCATGATCTGCTCGAAGCCCGCGATGCCATCTATCTTGACCTCGAACGCCACTCCGATCTCGCCAAGCTGGCAGATCCGGAGCTCTACCTCATGGGCCATCTCGACAAGCTGGTGATCCTCGACGAAGTTCACCGTCTGCCCGAACTCTTCCAGACCCTTCGCGGCCTGATTGACCAGGCGCGCCGTGATGGCAAGGACACAGGGCGCTACCTGCTGCTCGGCTCTGCATCCATGGAACTGATGAACCAGTCCTCAGAATCGCTTGCCGGCCGTGTCGCCTACAGGGAGCTGACGCCGATCCTGGCGAGTGAGCTCGATGACACCGTGGACGAGGCGACACTATGGGCGCGCGGTGGCTTTCCGAGAAGCCTGCTCGCCAAATCCGACCGTGCCAGCCTTCAATGGCGCAATGACTTCATCTCTACCTATCTGGAGCGTGATATTCCCCAGCTGGGACCGCGCGTCCCGGCCGACATGCTGCGTCGCTTCTGGACGATGCTGGCCCATCAACAGGGCGGCCTCTTCAACGCAGCCGATCTCGCGCGCGCGCTCGGGGTCGATAGCAAGACGGTCGCCAATTATCGTGATCTGATGATCGATCTGCTGCTCGTGCGCCGCCTCACGCCTTGGTATGCCAACACCAAAAAACGCCTCGTCAAATCACCGAAAATCTACGTGCGCGACAGCGGCATCTGCCACGCGCTGCTCGGGCTGGACACGCATGAGGCCTTGCTCGGTCACCCCGTTATTGGCGGCAGCTGGGAGGGCTTCGTCATCGAAAACCTCATCGCCGCCGGCCGCCTCGCCTCGCACCAGGTCGGCTTCTACCGCACATCGGCCGGCGCCGAGATTGATCTGGTGATCGAACGCGGCAAGCAGTTGTGGGCTGTCGAGATCAAGCGCACAGCATCACCGAAGCTCTCTCGCGGCTTCCGCAATGCCGTTGAGGATCTCCGTCCGACGAGGAGTTTCTACGTCTATAGCGGTACGGAGCGCTATCCGCTCGCCGAAGGGGTCGAAGCCATAGGCTTGAGCGAGTTGATGCGCGAACTCAGTGCCGCGGCGGGCCAGTAGAGCTGTTCGCCCGGTCGCTCGAAACCGTCTTGCGTCGCCTGTGCGGCAAGAGCGACATGCACTATCCCTCGTTCGAGGAATTCCAAGCGCGGTTTGAAGCACTGCGCGGTTGTGCTCTGCCTCCACCCGAGCGAGAGAACCGAACGCTGCGTCTCTCTGTGGAAGAAATCGCCAATGCGGCGCTCTCCATCGCACCGCAGCATCCTACCCAAGCCGGTTTCGCCTCATGCTCTGAGGCAGGTGCTGGGAGATCCGCGCGATGGACGCCCGATCTGGCTACCGCAGCCGCGCGGCTCGGCGCTACCGAGACCCGGTTGCGCGCCGCGTTGCGGCTGCCGCCACGACGGTAATTCGGAAGAGAGGACGGGCCTTGTTGCCGGAATCCTGCGGGCGAGTCGCTTCTCCCTCACCGGATTGAAGCACCAGCCGCCAATCGGAATCGCGAGGCCGTCACCAGCTCCGTCGCCTTCCATCAAGGAAGAGGAGGGAGGCAAGCTGATCGGCATCGATAATCACCCACCTCTTCCTTGATGGAAGAGGTGCGCCGGACGCAGTCCGGGGCGGAGCTGGTGAGGATGACGAACGCGACGCCCGCCGGTCGCAGCGCCCACCCCCCCAAACGCAAAAAGCGCGCAGCCCTGAGAGCCGCGCGCCTGCATTTGATCCGTTTCGAGTGAAGCCTTAGCCGACTTCGGCCGGGATTTCGTCGAGGGTTTTTTCCAGTTCCAGGAAGGACGGCTGCATTTTGGACGGGATGCCACCGCGGCCGATCTCGACGGAGATCTGGGCGGCATTGCCGTGGAGGTGGGCGACGAGGACGTCCTGGATGATTTTGTAGAACTGGTGTTCCTCGTCATAGACCGCCTGCATATAGCTGGAGAAGGGGCCGACGAAGCCATAGGCGAGAAAGACGCCCATGAAAGTCCCGACCAGCGCGCCGCCGATCATGGCGCCGAGAATGGACGGCGGGCTGTCGATGGAACCCATCGTCTTGATGACGCCGAGCACGGCGGCGACGATGCCGAGGGCCGGCAGGGCATCGGCCATGGATTGCAGCGCATGGGCCGGTCCGGCAGCCTCGTGATGGTGCTTTTCCAGCTGTTTTTCCATGTGATCTTCGACCTGGTGCGGGTCTTCGAGATTCATCGTCATCATGCGCAGCGTGTCGCAGATGAAATCGGTCGCGAAGTGGTCTTTCATGATCCGCGGATAGCGGGTGAAGATCGAGCTCTCTTTGGGGTTTTCGATGTGAGATTCGAGCGCGATAACGCCCTTGGTCTTCATCATCTTGGTCAGCAGGAAGAGCAGGGAGAGCAGGTCGGCATAGTCCGAACCCTTCCATTTGGGCCCGGTAAAAATCTTGCCGAGATCGCCGGCTGTCTTCATCACGACTTTCGGCTTGTTCCCGATCAGGAAAGCGCCAATCGCGGAGCCGCCGATCACGATCATCTCGTGCGGCAATGCGTGCATGATGACGTCGAAATGGCCGCCGGCCAGCGCGTAACCGCCGAACACGGTCGCGAACACGACCACTATGCCGATAATCTGAAACATGAACCCGTCCACCTGTTCAACATCGCGACATTGATGCCGTTCGATTTGAGGGCACTATGACGCGTTAAGCTTAATGTCCGGTTGAATTGACGTTATCAGGATGTTTACAGGACAGCCCGCTTGCCAAGAGGTGCGAAGCTCATAAAGCTTCGCGCCTGATGACCCCGCTCCCGACGCCCCCTCTCCCCATGACCCCGCTCTACGACCCGTCCAATCCGTCAGGTCCGAAACAGCGCAGCTCCGCCTTTCGCCTGCTCTTCCTGTGTCTGATGGCGACGGGGATCGGCAATAACATGCTGTTCGCCATCCTGCCGCCGCTGGCGCGGCAATTGACGGTGCCGGAATATTGGGTCGGGGCGATCTATACGGTCTCGGCGACGCTGTTCATGACGATGACACCGATCTGGGGCGCACTGTCGGATCGGCGTGGCCGCAAGCCGCTGATCATATTTGGCCTTTGTGCCTTTGCCTTCTCAACCCTGATGTTTGGCGGCGCGGCTTGGGCTGGCGAATCCGGCTGGGTTCCGCCGCTGGCGGCGATCTTTGCGATGGCTTTGGCGCGCGCCCTGTTCGGCTCGCTCGGCTCGGCCACCAATCCGGCCGCCCAAGCCTATGTCGCCGACCGCACCAGCCCGGAAGAACGCACCGAAGCGCTGGCCGGCCTGACAGCCGCCTTCGGCCTTGGCGCGGTGATCGGGCCGACGCTGGCGGCGGCCTTTGTCGATATCGTCGGGGTTCCGGTGTTCATGGTGCTGATCTCGGCCACGGTCGCGACCGCTGCGCTGGCAATCTGGAAATTCCTGCCGGAACAGACGCCGCCGCGCGTGCAGCAACGCCCGCTCAATCCGCTGAAGCAGTTCGGTTTCGCCGCCGATCCGCGCATCGCGCCTTTCATGATGTATGGCGCCGTGATCTGGATCACCCAATCGCTCAGCCTGGCGACCCTGTCCTTCTTCGTGATGGACACACTTGGTCTCGATGAGAGCCAGGGCCTGCAAATGTCAGCCATCGCGCTCGCCGCCGGCGCCGGGGCGCTGATCGTGGCGCAGCTGATCGTGATCCCGGCGCTGAAAGCCAGCCCGCGCGTATTGATGTCACTGGGCGGGCTGATCACCGCGCTCGGCAGCGGCGTGATGCTGATCGCGCCAAATTATGCCGGCATTGTCTTCGCCTATCTGATGACCAGTTTCGCCTTCGGTCTGGCCCGTTCCGGCTTCGTCGGCGGCGCCTCGATTGCCGTCACCCCGGAAGAACAGGGCCGCGCCGCCGGTCTGACCACCGCCACTGCCGGCCTCGGCTTCATCATCGGTCCGGTCGGTGGCCTGTTGATGTATAACCAGCTCGGCCATCACAGCCCCTATGTCGCCGCCGCCGTGCTGAGCATCATGGCGCTGGCCCTGGCCTGGTGGCATCCGGGCATTGCGCGCGTCACAGCGCCGGTGACGGTGAAGACGGAGCCCTAGGGGCAGAATCATCGCACGGACTAATTCACCGGAGAGCACCGCCCGATGGATTCAAGCAAGGAAACCCCACCGCTTTGTGTAATGTTTGAAAGTGTTGGAACGTCATGCAAGTGTTTGAGAATGCGTATAGTTCACTAAATCATGCTACTTGCAAAACTTTGTACCTGTCGAGATTAGTTGCTCATAAATTCCCGGCCAGGCGTCGGACATGATGAAATCGACCCACGCAAATGGAAGGTCGACGATGCCCGCGATCTCAGCAGCACTCATCGCCTTATCGTAAAATGGCTTGAGGGAATCTCTAGCTTCGATCGGGAATAACAATGCAGCCGCACGAAGCATACCGGCATGATCAGATATAGTCTTTATTCCCAATGAATTCATGTCCGAGATTGCCGCCGGCGGGATTACCATTTCTGTGGTCAGGCGGTTTACGTCTTCCTGGATTCGCACCACCATTTCATCGCTATCCGCTATATGCAGCAGCTCCTTAGCACAGATCATGCGCTGAACAGGTTCCGGCAGACCTGTATGATATACGATGTGGGCGGTAGAGTACCCGTCACCGCTTACGTATGGCGGCTTATAGCGTACATGATATAACATCCCAGCGAGCACGGTTCCGTCCTCTGCGGTGGGGTGGAATTCCACACCCTCCACATACCCGGCCTCAATAAGGAAGGATGCTATATCATCAATTTTGATGGGCAGCTTTTGATAAACGCTGAAATGTTCAATTAATCGCATAGCGTGCATTCATATGCGATTTGGAAGTTATCGCAAAGCCTAATTCAGCCTTGCGATAACTTCTTTAACATCAACCGTTTTTCGGTTTTTGTCACCAAACTCTGGTAACGTTTCAGCTATGCCGTTCTCGATTTCGAAAATAATCTTAGCGACAACGCCACGAAACTCTTCCTTTGAAACCTCAGCACCAGTTCCACGAGAAAACTTGATGTTCCGAAGCTCTCTTCCGCTGCTCTCGAAGAGCAGGTGGTTCAACTTATCATTCATGTCGCCCTCCTCTAAATTCCAAGGCCGCTGTACTACCACATGGAAACCGCACCAAATTAAGGCGATCACCACGCTCTCTTCTATGACCGGCCATTATGTAATTGCAATCCTAACATAATGCTATCCTAACGGGGATAACTTTCGCAGGGCCGCATACGATGTCAATTATAACACTATATCAGGAACATACATTGGAAGCTGGGTATCAACCCAATTCGCGCACTCAAACTCGCATTCTCAATTCGTGCGTCCTTGAAGCCACAGTTCGATGGATGCACGATCAGATTGTGCTCCAAGGAGAACGCTTTAGCTGCAACACAAACCGCACGACCTAACACCACACGAGCCCACCCCTACTCCCCCGGCACCGCCACGCTCGCCGCCATCACCGCATCATACATCGCCCGCCCGGCATAACCGTCAGCGGCATGGCCATGGGCGCGCTGGAAGGCGCGCAGGGCATCGCGGGTGCGCGGTCCGGCGAGGCCGTCTGGCGTGCCTGAATCATGGCCGAGGGCATTCATCGCCGCCTGCATATCGCGGGTCTGGGTGCGGGTCAGGGGGACGTCGTCGACCGGCCAGGGACCGATGAAGGGCACGGCGCCAGCGATACGGTCAGCGAGGTGGGCGACGCCCAGCGCGTAGGCGGTGGAGTTGTTATAGCGCTTGATGACGCGGAAATTCGGGAAGGTGAGAAAGCCCGGCCCGGCGATGCCGGCGGGCAGTTCCAGACGCGCGGTGAGCATCAGGCCATCGGCGCTCCAGGGATGGCCATCGGCTGGCGTGATGCCGCGCAGGGCCCATTCACTCACGAGGCGGTTCTGGTCGGGATTCCAGCGGCTGACATCGAAATTATCCGGCACGGAGACCTCGACCACCGTCGGCGCACCGGTCTGCCAGCCGGCGCGGGCGAGCAGATTGGCGGCGGAGGCGAGCGCATCGCCATTATTCGTCCAGATATTGCGGCGGCCATCGCCATCGAAATCGACGGCGCGTTCCAGATAGGTGGTCGGGATGAATTGCATCTGGCCCATCGCGCCGGCCCAGGAGCCGGTGAGCTGGTCGCGGGTGGCATAGCCATTATCGATCATGTGCGCGGCGGCGATCAGCTGATCTTCGGCCCAGCCGCGGCGGCGGCCTTCCCAGGCCAGGGTGGCGAGGGCCTGGATGACGTCATTATTGCCGGGGATCTGGCCGTAGGAGCTTTCCAGCCCCCAGATCGCGACCAGGGTTTCTGCGCGCACGCCATATTGCGCCGCGACCGCATCAACGATGGCACGATTGGCCTCATACGCGCTCCGGCCATTGGCAATGCGCAGATCGGAGGCGGCGATGTCGAGATAGGACCAGATCGGGCGCACGAATTCAGGCTGGCTGCCATCGCGCTCAATGATCTGCATCGCCGGGGTCAGCCCGTCGAGCATCGACGCGACGGTTTCCGGGCTTGCGCCAGCCTCGCTCAGGCGGGGGTGGAAGCCGGCCAGCCAGGTGTCGAACGTCTCGCCCTCGGGTTGGGCGTGGGCGGACGGGGCGAGAATGAGAGCCAAAAGGCCAATGACGAGCGCGCGGATTATCCCCTCCTGAGGAATTGCGCCGGATCGAGCCCGGCGATTTCGATTATAAGTTTGCGCTTCAGCGCGTCCACGAAATCCTCATGCTCATTTGTGGGCGAAATGAAGGCGCCGGGCCCGGCAATCACCTGTTTTTCAAAGTAATCCGCGACATCGATGTTGACCGAGGGCCGAAACGGACTTTGCCGCTCGGACTGGATCGGCAGGCCATTGACGGTGATCAGCGCTGTCTCGGCGCGCGTGCGTGCCTGCGACAGGGAGGAGCCGGAATTCTGCGGCCCATCTCCAGACAGATCGATCACCTGGCGAATACCCTCAAAGCGATTGTCCTCGATCAGCGTGATTGAGGTTTCGATCGCAGCACCGATGGCCGTGCGGCGGCCGGAGATAAAGGGCGCGGTCGCCAGGCTGGCGGCGAAAATGCGCGCATCGCCTTCGGTGGCGATCACGGTCCAGGGCGCGACGACACGCTGAAAATCGCCATCTGCCCATTCCAGATACATCACCGCGATGCGGCCATAGCCGCCGCCCTGGATCGCCGAGATCACTTCAGGATCGGCCAGAGCCGCGACATGGCCCTCACGCTGGCGTCGCGCCTCGACCTCATCGATCGAGGAGGAGACATCGACCGCGAGCACGAGTTCGAGATCGACATATTCGAGACCGTCGGCGGTGTATTCGACGGGCCGTGCGAGGTAATCAGGCGGCGCTTCGCTGCCACCGATCAGCAGCGGAACGAAGAGCAGCGTCGCCAGCGCCAGAACCGGCTTCACGGCGCGCGCCCCAAACCCTCAAGCGCCGGATTGGCGGGATCGAGTTCGGACCGCGACGGCATCGCGCCGGCGATCTCAAGCACCAGCTTGCGCAGGATCGCGACGCGGAATTCGTCCTCCGTCCGCGCCGGAACCACGAATGCGCCCGGCCCGGTGATGACATTATTGCGGAAATAATCTTCGAGATGGACTTCAACGGGCCGAACCCAGCGCCCGGAATTCTCGGAGATCACCGGCAAGCCATTGACGACGACATTGGACTGGTCAGCCAGCGCATGGGCGCTTTCCAAGGGCAGGCCCTGGTTTTGCGGCCCGTCGCCGGAAATATCGATGATCAAACGCGGTGCGGTGTAATCATTCTCGTCGATCCGGCGCACCCCATCGGCAATCGCCGAGCCAATCGCGGTGTAATGGCCGCGCTCAAACGGGGCAGCAGCGACACGGGCGGCAAAGTTCAGGGCGTCTTCTTCGCTGGCGATCACGGTCCAGTCGGCGGCAGCGCGCTGAAAACCGGTATCGGCCCATTCAACATAGGTGACGGCGATGCGCCCCAGCGGGCCGCCCTGGATCGAGCGGATCACGTCCTGGTGCGCCAGCGCGGCGACATAGCCTTCGCGTTGGCGGTGCGCCTCTTCCTCGTCGACGGAATAGGAAATATCGACGGCGAGCACGAGCTCGACATCGACGTCCATGCGATCATCCTGCGCCGCAGCCCATGCCGCAGACCCACACACACAAACGGCCGCGAGCGCGGCCGCAACGCAATTACCCAGATATCTCATGGCCGCGAAACTATGGGGCGGACATGCCAAGAGCAACTGACGATGTTGTAAGGGGGAATTTTGCCCGACAGACAGGCTTTTATGGCGCCCAGCGACGAACAGGCGTTAACGCGCGAACCAGCAACCTCATACCCGGGGTGATGTTTCACGACCGGGTATGAGGTGAATGCCTAGTCGGTGCGATCCAGTCTATTGAGGATCGGTCGCAGCAGGCTCGGGCTCGGCTGGCGCGTCAGCTGGTGGCGTCATCGCATCTTCAGCAGCATGAGCTGCATCATGCATGGCTTCGCCAGTCGCGTCGGCCGCGTCTTCCATGGCGGCACCCATATGCTCTGCGGCCGACTCCATATCGCCATCGGCATGCTCATCCGCACCATCGGAACAGGCAGTGAGCATCAGTGCTGCGGCCGAAGCCGCGATCATCAGTTCAAAACGCATGTCATTCTCCTTGTGACCGCGCACACATAGCAGGTTTTACGGACCGCGAATGCTGTTTTCTTAACCAAGTGTAATATTTTTTCGCACCTGCGGCATCGCACCTGCCGCAATCGCCACCTTTCCAGTCCTCAGGCCGCTGGAACCGCACGTCACCGTTGACACTCCGGCAGGCCTCGGCTACTTCGCGCCCTCCTTAATTAATGCGTGTCAACACGAAGGCCTTGCCATGAAAGTCCGTAGCTCTCTCAAGTCGCTGAAAAATCGTCACCGTGATTGCAAGGTCGTGAAACGTGGCGGCCGTGTCTATGTGATCAACAAGACCGACCCGCGCTTCAAAGCCCGTGCCGGCTAGGCTTTCACAGTCGATGGCTCGCAAGGCCGTCCTGTGGGATCTGGGCAAGGTCCTGCTGGACTGGTCGCCCGCCTATCTTTATCGCAAGATGTTCACAGATGAAGACGCGGTCCAGGACTTCCTGGGCCGTGTTTGCACAATGGAATGGCACACCGCGCACGATCGCGGCGTGCCGATGGCGGAGAACCGCCGCGCTCTGATCGCGCAATTTCCCGAGCATGAAGCGGCGATTCGCGCCTGGGAAAGCCGTTTTCCCGAAATGCTCAATGGCTCGGTCCCCGGCACTGCCGAAGTGATCGAAGCGCTCGCCACCGCTGGCGTGCCGCAATACGCCCTCACCAATCTGCCGGCCGAATGGGTCGAGCCCGTCAACCGGCTCTATCCGGCGATGCGCCATATGCGTGATACCATCGTGTCGGCCCATGAGGGGGTGGTGAAGCCGGACCGGCGCATCTACGAAATCACAGCTGCGCGCCTGCCCCACGACCCGGCCGATGTGATCTTCTTCGATGATCGCGAGGCGAATGTGATCGCCGCGCGCGAATTCGGCTTCGATGCCGAGCTGTTTACCGGCGAAACCAAGCTTCGCGCCGACCTCGCAGCGCGAGGCCTGCTCTAGCCCGAACGGCGTCGGGCGACATTCCAGACCGTTAGAATCAGCAAGCCTCTATCCACGCCGCCCCGCTTGGCTTTAAATGCATACCGAAAACACGAAACCGCCGCAGGCTGGCATCAGACCGGCCCCGCCCATTGGTCGAAATCGAGGAGCACGTCATGGATCTCAACTTCACGCCCGAGGAAGAGGCCTTCCGCGCCGAAGTCCGCAGCTTTCTCAAGGATAATCTGTCGGAAGAGCTCGCGACCAAGGTTCGCAATGGCGAGGAGCTCGGCAAGGCCGACATGGAAGCCTGGCACGCGACGCTGCAGAGCCGCAACTGGCTCGCCGTAACCTGGCCAAAGGAATATGGCGGCCCGGGCTGGAATGCGGTGCAGCGCCATATCTTCGACGAGGAATGCGCCATGGCCAATACGCCGCGCATCGTCCCCTTCGGTCTGGGCATGCTCGGCCCGGTCCTGATCAAGTTCGGCACCGACAAGCAAAAGGCCGACATATTGCCGCGCATTCTCGACGGCAGTGATTGGTGGTGCCAGGGCTATTCCGAGCCGGGCGCCGGTTCCGATCTCGCCAGTCTCAAAACCCGAGCCATTCGCGAGGGCGATGATTACATCATCAATGGTCAGAAGACCTGGACCACGCTGGGCCAGTACGCCGACAAGATTTTCTGCCTCGTGCGCACCTCGACCGAGGGCAAGCGCCAGGAGGGGATTTCCTTCGTGCTGGTGGATATCAAGACGCCCGGCATTGAAGTGCGTCCGATCAAGCTGATCGAGGGCGGGTATGAAGTGAATGAGGTCTTCTTCTCCGATGTCCGCGTGCCGGTCTCCAATCTGGTCGGGGTCGAGAATGAAGGCTGGACCATCGCCAAATTCCTCCTCACCCATGAGCGCACCGGCATTGCCGGCGTCGGCAGTTCGACTCAAGCCCTGGCCGAGCTGAAAGCCCTGGCTCGCAAGCTGAAACGCCGCGGCAAACCCCTGATCGAAGATCCGCTGTTCGCGGCGCGCATCGCCCAGGCCGAGATTGATCTGGAAGCGCTGCGGATGACCAATCTTCGCGTACTCGTCGATGCCTCCGGCGGGGCCGCCTCCAACACCATCGCCTCGATGCTCAAAATCAAGGGCACGGTGATCCGGCAAAATCTCGACGATCTTGCCCGCCGCGCCCTTGGACCGGCCGCCGCACCCTTCCCGCTGGACGCGCTGGCCGGCAATCTCGCCGTCGCGCCACCGGAAGCGGCCGCCAGCGCCGCGAGCTATTTCAATAATCGCAAGCTTTCGATTTTCGGTGGGTCCAACGAGATCCAGCGCAATATCATCGCCAAAGACCTGTTCGGAGCCTGAGCCATGAATTTCAATCAAACCGACGACCGGCGCATGATCTCCGACAGCCTGCGCCGCTATCTCGCCGACCAGTATCCGGTCGAACACCGCATCAAGGTTGCTTATGACGCGCCCTTCCACGACGCCAAAAAATGGGGCGAGCTGGCCGAGCTCGGCATTCTTGGCGCCCTCGTCTCCGAGGAACAGGGCGGATTCGGCGGCGAGGGCTTCGATATCACAGTGGTCTTCGAGGAATTCGGCCGCGCTTTGTGCCCTGAACCGATGCTGGGCAATCTGATGAGCCTGCGCCTCTATGCCGGCCTCGGCCAGCAGAACAAGGTCGATGCCATCATCGCCGGCACCGCCCGCACCGCTCTGGCCGTGTTCGAGGCAGACGCCTTCACCGACACCAGCGAGGTCGCCACTGCCGCGACCAAGTCCGGCGAGAGCTGGACGCTGAACGGCCGCAAGAGCCTGGTCTACGGTGCCCACGCCGCCGACACCCTGCTCGTCGTCGCCCGCACCCCGGCCGGCAAGGTCGGCCTGTTCGAGATCGAGGCCTCAGCCGCCGATATTCACGCCTATGCGATGATTGATGGTGGCGGTGCCGCAGAAGTCGGGCTCGACAATACGCCCGCCAAATGCCTGTCCGAAGACGCCGCCGACGCCATCGAAGCCGCCCTCGATGCCGGCCGCCTGGCGCTCTGCGCCGAGGCCGTCGGCGCGATGGATGTGCTCAAGGAGATGACCAAGGACTATCTGATGCAGCGCCAGCAATTCGGCCGTCCGATTGCGACCTTCCAAGCCCTGCAGCACCGCCTCGTCGATCTCTCGATCGAGATCGAACAGGCGCGTTCCATCACCATCCACGCCGCCGGCGCCCTCGACACGTCGGGCCGCGCCCTCGCCGTGGCCAAAGCCAAAAACCTGATCGGCCGCGCCGGCAAGCTCGTCGCCGAGGAAGCCATCCAGATGCATGGCGGCATCGGCATGACCTGGGAATATGCCGGCTCCCACTACGCCAAACGCCTGACCATGCTCGACGCCCAGATGGGCGATACGGAAGATCAGCTGCGGCGGGTGATGGAGTTGATGGCGGCTTAAAGGGCTGGGGGTATGCGCCGGGGGTGCGTGCCCCCTCACCCCGCCAGCCCATACCCCGTGCTGCGCCCGCCCCCGGCCAGCTTCACCAGCACGCCACGCGCCACCAGATCCTGGATATCGCGCAGCGCCGTATCCGGGGACGTCTTGGTCAAAGCAGCCCATTTCGATGTCGTCATCTTGCCTTCGAAACCGTCGAGCAGGCGATTGATCGCCTTGCTTTGGCGTTCGTTCAGCGGCTGGCCGGCGAGCTTTTCCCAGACCCGCGCCCGGGTCAGGACGTGCGCCAGTATCGTCTCGGCACCGTCGAAGGCGCGGTCGAGCACTTCCAGAAACCACATCAGCCAAGCGGTGATGTCGAGATCGCCCCTTTGGGTCCGCTCGAGCATGGCGTAGTAATCGCTGCGCTCGTGGCGGATTTGCGCAGAGAGGCTGTAGAAACGCTGGGCGCTGCCTTCCGAACGCGCCAGTTGCATGTCGGCGAGGGCGCGGGCGATGCGGCCATTGCCATCCTCGAACGGGTGAACGGTCACGAACCATAGATGCGCGAGTGCCGCCTTGAGCACCGGGTCCAGCGTCGGGCCACTGTTGAACCATGCGAGAAAGCGGCGCATTTCGCCGGGCAGGCGATCAGCGTCAGGCGCTTCGAAATGCACGGTCTCATGCCCCACTGCGCCGGAAACGACCTGCATCGGTCCGGAAGCCGGGCCGCGCCAGGCACCGGTCACGATGCGGCTCATACCGCTGCGACCTGCGGGAAACAGCGAGGCCTGCCAGGCAAACAGGCGCTCGGACGTCAGCTCTGCTCCGTAATTGCCGGTCGCATCCAGCATCATCTCGACGACACCATCGACATTGCGGTCAGCGGGAACCAAACCGGCGATATCCAGCCCCAGCCGCCGCGCCACCGATGAGCGAACCTGTGCCCGGTCGAGTATTTCACCCTCGATTTCGCTGGATTTGAGGACATCTTCGGTGAGCGTTGCCAGCTGGGCCTGACCGCGCAGCGCAAACCCCAACGCGCCCATACGGCCAAACAACCGCCCCTGCCGGTGGCGCACCGCCGCCAACTTGTCAGCCACAGCAGCCTCGCTCCATGTGAAGCAGGGCCAGTCGGCCAAGTCATGGATATATTCCGCCATTCGCCGCACCTTATGCGGTGAATATGCCAGTTAATCGCCGCATGAGCAAGACTATTCGCCGCATATTGTGCGGTGAATAGGATCGGCATTCGCCGCAAAGCGGGGCGGGGTGTACCATGGGGACGCGTCCCACAGGAGACGTGGAGTCTTCCCCGGGACACGTACCAGAGGTACATGTCCCTATCCCCCAAGCCGTACAGGACACCCGCCATGACCCAGCTTCGCCCTCTCGGCTCCAGCCGCCTGATGACGCCGGCCCTCGTGTTCGGCGGCAATGTATTTGGCTGGACGCTGCAGTCGCCGCAGGCCTTCGACGTGCTCGACCGCTTCATCGCGGGCGGCGGGACGATGATCGACACCGCTGATGTCTATTCGGCCTGGGTTCCGGGCCATGTCGGCGGCGAATCCGAGACGGTGATCGGGGACTGGCTCAAGCGGCGGGGCCGGCGCGATGATGTGTTGATTGCGACCAAGGTCGGCATGCTGCCGATCGACGGGCCCAAACCGCTCGATCCGGAACTGATTGCGCGCCATGTCGAGGCCTCCCTCAACCGGCTGCAGACGGATCATATCGACCTCTATTACGCGCACCAGGACGATCCCGACACGCCGATGGACGAGGTGTTGCACGCGTTTTCCGAGCTGGTTGATGCCGGCAAGGTGAAGGCGCTCGGAGCGTCCAACTTCTCGGCCGAACGGTTGGGCCAATCGCTGGAGATGAGTGCGGCGCGCGGTTGGGCCGCCTATTCAGTGCTGCAGCCGGAATTCAATCTGATCCGACGCCACCGCTTTGCCGGCGCGCTGCGCGATTTGTGCATCAAGAAGAATATCGGCGTCTTAAGCTATTTCGGGCTCGCTTCGGGCTTTCTGACCGGCAAATACCGCTCGCAGGCCGATCTCGGCAAAAGCTCGCGCGGCGACCGGATGACCGCCTATTTCACGCCGCCACACATGGCACTGCTCGGCGTGATGGATACCATCGCGGCAGAGACCGGCGCCAGCCTGTCACAAATCTCTCTCGCCTGGATCGCGGCCCAGCCCGGTATCATCGCCCCGATCGCCAGCGCCACCAGCATCAAGCAGCTCGACGAATTGCTGGGCGCGCTGACGCTGGAACTCGGCGCGGAGCAGCTGGCACGGCTGGACGCGGCAAAGGTTTAGGGCGAGACGAAACGAGTCACGCAATACATCTTCCCCGTACCGCGTTCCACAGTTACATCTTGGCGATATTCCACGCCGATCCTCGGCCCAATGAAAGAACCCCTTCATGGCAGCCTTCCCCTTCACCATGCTCGGCACGCTCGCTGCCGTTCTGTTGACGCAGCTGTTCGCAGTCCGCACCGGCCAGATGCGTGGCAAGACTGGCGTCAAGGCGCCGGCCATGTCCGGCTCGGATGAGTTCGAGCGCGCCAATCGCGTCCACCTCAACACCGTCGAACAAATCGTCATTTTCCTGCCCGTGCTGTGGGTTTTCGCTGCCGTCGCCGGTGATCTCTATGCCGGGATCGGCGCTGTCGTCTGGATCGTCGGGCGTGTGCTGTATTCGCAGGCCTATATGGCTGATCCAGCCAAGCGCGAGCTTGGCTTCATGATTGGCATCCTGGCTATTTTGCTGATGTTTCTGGGCGCGACCGGCCTGATCGTCTGGAGCCTGTTTACCGCGTGAAACCGGCGAGGATGGGGACACACTATAGTGTGTCCCCGACAAACCGCGCCGCCCTCTGGACGTCAGCGCCGGAGGGGCTATCCTTGCGACCATGATGATCCTGCTCGCCTCCGCCCTGCTGACCTTCGCCGCCGCTCAGAATGCGCCGCCGCTTGCCGAACCGCTGCAGATCGCGCCACAGGTCGAGTTTCAAACGCCGCAAGAACGGCTGACGGCACGGCTTGATGCCCTGGCGACGGCGGACGAGGCGCAGGCGCGGCCACTGGTCGACGAAATCCTGGCCCTGTGGGCCCATTCCGGCAGCGATACGATTTCGCTGCTGATGGATCGCGGCCATGCTGCCGAAGCCGCCGGCGATAACGAAATCGCGGCGCGCATGTATGACCATGTCACCGAACTGGCGCCGGACTTCGCCGAAGGCTGGCTCGCCGCCGGCCGTGTCGCGGCCCAGCTGGAAGACTGGACCTACGCCTTCCAGACACTCAACACCGCCCTGACGCTGGAGCCGCGCCGCTTCGACGCCTATGTCACACTCGGGCGGGTGCTGGAAAATGCCCAAGCCATCAATGCCGCGCTCGATGCCTATGAAGAGGCGCTGGATATCTACCCCACCTATGCCCCCGCGGTCGACGCCAAGGCCCGCATCGATGCGGCCCGCGCTGGCCGCGCGCTATAGCGGTGACGGCAGCGGGCCTCATCGCGCTGATTGCCCTCGCGGGGCTGCTCCTCGGCGCGCTCGGCGGTTGGCTGGTCTCGCAACGCATTGCCAAGGCGCATCCGCCAGCGGGCGAATTTGTCGAAATCGACGGCACCCGCCTGCATTTTCGCCGGAGCGGTGATCCGTCCCGGCCCGCCATATTGGTGTTGCATGGCGCCGCCTCCAATCTTGAGGAGCCGCGCCTGGCGCTCGGCGAGGCTTTCGCTGGTGAGAATGTGATCTGGCTTGACCGTCCCGGCCTTGGCTGGAGCGAGCGGCCGAAATCGAAACGCTGGTCGCCCGCCGACGAAGCGGCACTAATCGTCAAATTCCTCGACCAGCTGGAGATTTCCGGAGCTGTCGTGATCGGACATTCCTGGGGCGGGGCGATCGCGATGCGGCTCGCCATTGATCATCCTGAACGCGTCACCGGTCTGGTGCTGATCGCGCCGGCGCTGTCGGCCTGGATCGGCGAGGCGGCCTGGTTCAACGCCGCCAGTGGTTGGCCGCTGATCGGCCCCTTGATGACGCGTGTGATCATTCCGCTCGCCGGTCATGGTCAGCTCACAGCCGGCGCGCACTCGGCTTTCCTTCCGGAAGCGGTGCCGGAAGGCTATGTCGCAGCGTCGCACCTGCCGTTGATCCTGCGACCGGGCAATTGGGTCGCCAATGCGCGCGACATGATGCAGGTCAATACGCATCTGGAGCTGCAGGAAGGCCGTTATCAGGATGTTGCTCTGCCGACAGTGTTTCTGGCCGGAAAGGCCGACACGGTCGTGTGGACCCATCGCCATTCCGGCCAAGTCTCGGCGCGGATGCTCAATGCCGAGCTGCGGCTGATTTCCGGTGCCGGCCACAATCTGCACCACCATCATCCCCAAGCCGTGCTGGAAGCGGTTTTCGCGGTGCGGGAGCAGGCCGGATAGCTGATGAATCCGGTGGAAATCACTGGCCGACCGGCTTGAGGCGAAGACCTGGCCAGACTAGGGTCGCGCTCCGCCGCAGCAAAGGTTACCGAGATGGCTTTCACCGACACCGCCCCAACAGGCCCGATTGACGAATCCGACGCCATGGGAGGGGTCGCGCGCGATCATCTGAAGGCTTTTGTCGCGCGGATTGAACGGCTTGAAGAAGACAAGGCCAATGTCGCCGCCGACATCAAGGAAGTCTATGCCGAGGTCAAATCCATGGGCTTCGATCCCAAGGTGATGCGCAAGGTGATCTCCCTGCGCAAGATCGACCGGCAGGAGCGCCAGGAGATGGAAGCACTTCTGGAATTGTATCTCGGTGCCGTCGAGAGTTAGACTGCCGGCCTCCCCTTACGGAGGAAAGCGTGCCCCGAAAGATCGACGAGAAGAAGACCCGCAAGGCGCTGCGCCGGCTGGAGCGCGCCAAGCGCACCGCCGAGCAGGCCGGCTCGCCGGAGGCTTCGCTGTCGGAATGGGAAGGCGAGTTTCTCGGCTCGCTGGAAGAGCGGCTCGAAACTTATGGCTCGGCCTTCAATGATCCCGGCAAGGGCGATACCGAAGAAGCCCTCTCGGCGCGGCAAGCCCTGAAACTGCGTGAAATCGAGAAGAAAGCTGCCGGCAAGGCGCGCAAGCCGATGTCGCAGGGAACAGGCTTCAAACGCAAAACGCCGGGCCCGGGCCCGCGCTCGCGCGAGATCCACGAGGATTTCGATCCGGCCCCGCCGGCCGAGCCACCCGCCGCAGATCACCCTGCCACCAAGCCTGCCCAGCCTCGCCCGGCCGGTGGATTCACGCCCCGCGTGATTGAGGGCGGTAAGACTCGCCTTTGAGGCATGGTGTTATCGCGGCGTTAAATCTGTTGCCAATCTCAACGCGCCCGGCTGCGGCAAACGCGTATCATCGCCCTTCGATCCAAGGAGATCAGAGCGATGTTTGATACGATGTTTGACCCGACGTCCCAGTTCGAAACCCTGCAGGAGGACGTCCTTCACAGTCTCGAGAGCGCGATGGAAAATGGCTTGTCGACCGTGCGCGGCGCGGCAGCTTTCCACCAGGCGATGGAGCGGCTGGACCGGCTCAGCGAGATCAAGGCCGACCAGATTTACGCACCGCTTTCCGCCGACCCCCTATCGCGCGACTATGTCTTGCATCTCGACGAGCAATTGCTCGGCCTGATGGGTCGGATCGATGTGCTTCGAACCCATGTCGAGCTTGGTCTTGAAACCGGCAGCGACAATGCAACGGGCCTGCGGGATTCGCTGCAAGCCCTGCTGCGGCAGCTGAAAATCTCCTTCAGCCGTGAAGCGGCCCTGATCCCGGTCTATGTGGCTTGGCAGGAACGTGAAGCGATGCGGGCGCCACCACCGCCGCCGGAATTGCAACTGGTCAACACTCACCCCTGATTTTACCCCATCTCCCTGCCGCGCGCCCTCCCCCCGACGCGACGACACGGACAGCGGACCGGCTCCAATTGGAACCGGTCCGTTATTTTGTGAGCGCATCCCGGCGCAATCTGGCTTGTCGTGATCATGCGCGCTATGCACAGCCTCCGATCGGACCGGAGCCGGGAATGACGCCGCAAGAACAGAAATTCTGGGACCGTTTTCGATCCGCAATGGACATTGAAACCGCGGAGCCAGCCGACATTTTCAGGTTTGGTGACAGCGCGGCCATGTCGAATGAATTGCTCGATCTCGTCCTGTCCGGCCGCAAGCGTGCGACCTGCGCACTGGCCCGCTGGTACGGCCCGGGCCTGGCCCCGCTACCGGTTGCCGGCGCGCTCTGCGTGATCCTCGATGGCGATGACCAGCCCCGGTGTGTGATCCGAACCGCGTCCGTCGAGCTGCGCCCTGTCAGGGCGGTCGAGGCGGATTTCGCGCGCGATGAAGGCGAGGGAGACCTCAGTCTTGAATGGTGGCGGGCGGCGCATCTCGAGTTCTGGCAGCGCGAAGCCAACCGCGAAGGTTTCACCTTCTCCGAAGACCTCGACGCCCTGCTTCATCGCTTCGTTCTGGTCTGGTCTGAATAGAAACGGGCCGGCTACCAGAAGGAACCGGCCCGCTTCATAACCCGCCGCACAACACGCGGCAGACATCCCGTGGCTGGGAAGTGTGTCTGGACGATCAGCCGGCGGCGCGGACGCCCTCGACATCGAGATCGTATTCGCGGACCTTGCGATACAAGGTCGAGCGGCCGACGCCGAGGCGGCGGGCGACTTCGCTCATCCGTCCGGCATAGGTCTCGATCGCGAACTCGATCAGGTCACGCTCGATATCTTCGAGCGAACGCAGATTGCCGCCAGCATCCATGATCTCGACCGGGGCAGGTTCGCCGCCGCCCGTCATCAGCTCGACAGCCGCCGGCGAGATATCGCCTGCAACAGCTGCACGGCTCTGGATATCGGGGGTCAGACCGGAGATTTGCGGGAAATCGGCTGGCGTCAGATAATCGCTATCGGCGAGAATGACAGCGCGGAAGACCGCGTTTTCCAGCTGGCGCACATTGCCCGGCCAGTCGAATGAACTCAGAAGGGCGTGGGTTTCCGGCGCCGCATCGACGATGGACTTGCCTTCCTGGGCGTTGAAGCGGCCGATGAAATGGCGCACCAGAGCCGGAACATCTTCGCGGCGTGACCGCAAGGATGGCACTTCGATCGGGAAGACATTCAAACGATAGAACAGGTCTTCGCGGAAGGCACCGGCAGCAACAAGCTCGGTCAAATCGCGATTGGTCGCCGAAATGATGCGGGTATTGACCTTGACGGGGCGTTTGGAGCCGACCGGGTCAACCTCGCCTTCCTGCAGTGCGCGCAGCAGTTTGACCTGCATGTCGAGCGGCAGCTCACCGACTTCATCCAGGAAAAGAGTGCCACCATCGGCCTCCTGGAATTTGCCCATATGCTTGCCGACCGCGCCCGTGAAGGAGCCCTTTTCGTGACCGAACAGGGTGGATTCAACAAGGTTTTCCGGGATGGCGCCGCAATTGACTGCGACGAAGGCGCCGCCGGCGCGCTTGGATGCGGCCATGATCGACTGGGCGACCAATTCCTTGCCAACGCCGGAATCGCCGGTGACCAGGATCGGAATGTCTGATTGGGCGGCCCGTTCGCCGAGCCGGACCACCTGCTGCATCGAAGCGGCGGAGGCAATCATGTCGGCAAAGCCCGACATATTGGCGGCCTTGCGGGTCAGACGCTGCACTTCGCCGCTGAGAGTCTGGACCTTCAGCGCATTGCGGATCGACACCGCGATACGTTCCGGACTGGCCGGCTTGACGAAGAAGTCCACCGCACCGGCCCGCATCGCCGAGACAACCGTTTCGATACCGCCGCTTGCGGTCAATACGATCACCGGCAGATCCGGCAGCCGCTTCTTGACCGCGTCCAGCGTCTCCATGCCGTCCATCCCCGGCATGATCAGATCGAGCAGCATCACATCGACTGGCGAGGAGGCCACACGATCCAGGGCCGCATCGCCGCTTTCTGCGGTCTCTACGCGGTAGCCCTGCTTTTCGATCACCGCCTGAAGAAGGCGGCGTTGCGTCGGATCGTCATCAACGATCAGAACTGATTTCACCATCACACCCACGCCTTTTCGGTCGCATTGTTTTCGCCGGGTCTTTTGACCTCGCTGCCGTTTCCGACAGGGCGTCTATGCGGACCGTTATGGGACACTCTTCTAAATTTCACGTTTAAGAGGCGGCAAGGACCGGTTAAGCATAAGGAATTGGAAAGGGCTCGCCCCGACCCGCGAGAGACGATCATGGCTGATACGACTACCCCTTTCGGTCCCCGCCCGGTGCGCTGGGCCTTCCCGCCGAATGATGGATTTTTCGGATTGCAAGAGCATCAACGCCTGCAGATGATCCACGCCCTGCCGGGAATCCTCGTCTGGCCGATCCTGTTATTCGGTCTTGCGATCACCTTCCAATTCCTGTCCGGCGGTGCTTGGGCGTTGATCGACGGCAAGACGCTGGGCATCTCGCTCGAAACCACCCAATTCGCCGGATCGACGGTGGCCTATGGCGTGCTCGCCATGCTGATGTGGCATCACTTCGGCATTTATGCCGCTCACCGCGCCGCCTTCTCGGTGATCCCCAAACGCTGGTCCGAGCTGGTGATCGGCCTGCTCATCCTGGGTGCCATGTTGATGGTCGGAAGCCCGCTGACGGTCTGGTTTCACCAGTTCGCGATGGTTGATCCGAACCTGACACTGGCCGGCGGTGCCGATCTGAAAGACGTGTCCAATGTCGACAATTTCGTCCAGAGCGGAGCGGCCCTGTGGTCGATTGTCCTTTTGACACTGGTCGCGGCGCCGATTGTCGAGGAGATCCTGTTCCGCGGCTGGATGCTGCCCATGCTGGTTGCCCGCGGAGTGCCGGGTCTGTTTGCGGTGCTGATCTCAGGCCTCGCCTTTGGCCTGATCCATACCGGACAGGGCCTGATGGTGATGACATCGACCGCCCTGCTCGGATTTGCACTCGGTGCAGCCCGGCTCGCGACGGGGCGGGTCGCGGCATCGGTGTTGGGCCATATGGCCAATAATGCATGGGCGATATTCGCCGTACCCTTCCTCACCGGAATGCAGTCGGGGTGAGATTGACGCAGCGCAGCATCGGCGCTAGCGCTGCTGCATGACAAAGACCACTCCGAGACCCGCGCGCCCACCAGCACCGCTGATCCAGTTCAAAGGCGCCAAACCCCCGGCGCCAGCCTGGTTCCAGCGCGCGCTATCTGTGCCCTTCGAGACCGGCAGCGTGATCGTCGACGGCGCGACGATCCACTGGAAAGCCTGGGGCCAGACCGGCATGCCGGGTCTGGTGCTCGTGCATGGCGGCGTCGCGCACAAGGATTGGTGGGACTCCATCGGTCCCTTCCTGGCCGAGACACGGCGCGTCGTCGCGCTCGATTTGTCGGGCATGGGCGATAGCGATCACCGCGATGCTTACCGGATGGACACCTACGCCCTGGAAGCAATGACCGCCGGGCGCGCGGGCGGTGCGTTTGCGGCGGGCGCACCCTTCATGATCGGCCATTCCTTCGGCGGCTTTGTCGCGCTGGCAACGGCAGCTGAATTCGGAGCCGAACTGGCTGGCATCGCTGTGCTCGACAGCCCGGTTCGGCCACCCAGCGAACAGCGCCAATCCTCACCACCCAGCCGGGGCGGCGGCGTCTATGCGACGTTCGAAGCCGCCCTTGAGCGCTTCCGTCTCCTGCCGGAGCAGGACTGCGCCAATGCTTTCCTGATGGACCATATCGCCCGCCAGTCGCTGAAGCCGACAATCCGGCCGGATGGCAGTGACGGCTGGACCTGGAAATTCGATCCGCATCTGTGGAGCAAGCTGAGCTATGACCGCAAATCACCGGCTGAAATCGCGGCCGGGCTGAAATGCCGCATCGCCCTGTTTCGCGGTGCCGATTCAGTTCTTGTGACGGATGAGATCTGGGGTTTCATGCGCGAAACCTTCGGCGCTGACACGACGATGGTCTCGATCCCGGATGCGCAGCACCATCTGATTCTCGACCAGCCGATCGCCGTAGCTGTCGCGCTAGAAGTGCTGACCGGTCCAGGTTGGGGCTGAGCCGCGACAGAACGCCGCTGCAAAGCAGACTTCAATCGCAGAAATCAGTCCCAAAATTCAGTCTTCGTGTTGCCGGATTTCGCGGGCGACATCGTCCGGCATGCCCGGATTGCGCACGATCATCGAACGGCGCAGGGCGCTGAGGATCGCGACCAGTATGACAGCGCCCAGCCAGATACCGCCAATCAGGCGCGCGGTTGGCCAAATCGGGTCTAGCGCGCCGAAATTGAGATATTCCATGCCGGCCAAGCCTGCATAGACGAGCAGGGCGAGAACACCGGACCAGATCGCGAACGGTATGCGCATCGAATTTCCCCCATTCCGCCGCAACCCATATTGAAACCCATCCCGCGCCACAACCGCCCGGTCGGGAAAAACCCGCAGCGTGGCACTGCCGCAACAATCCGGTTCCGATCGCCGTGGGCCGACCCAGAGCTGCGGCCCAGAGATCCCCGCAGTGCCTGCACTGCGTCAGCGGGGCATCTTGGCCTACGCTCCGGCGCGTGTTATCGGCAGATCAATATCAGTGACTCGAACAGGGGCAGTCCTCATGGCAGCTGACTACACGCGCGGCGAAATGAATATCACGGGCCAGGAACATACATTCAGTGGCTTCGTCAAAATCACCCTGTGGAGCTCCATGTTGCTGGGCCTCATTGTTTTCTATCTGACACTGGTCTTTGCCGCCGGTGCCGACTGGATGACATCGCTGATCGGCGTCGCCGTGCTCGGCTACGTGCTCGGCCTGGTGACCTCGATGAAAACCGCGTGGAATGTCACCGTAGCCGGCATGCTGGTCTTCGGCCTGATCTGCGGCGGCTTGGCACAATTGTTCAGCGTCTTCCTGGCCGGCTGAGCCAGCACCGGACTTTCAGACATCCATGACAGGAATTTTTCCGGCGGGCCTTCCCCTGACCGGCGAATTCGCGCATCGTATCCGCCTGCAACTTCGAGCGGCGGAACGATATGAGAATTGCTATTCTGAAAGAACGCCATGCGGGCGAAACCCGCGTCGCTGCAACCCCCGACACGATCAAGAAATTCGTCGCGGCCGGCCATCAGCTCGCGGTTGAAAAAGGCGCCGGCCTCACCGCATCGGTGACCGATGAGGCCTATGCGGCCGCCGGTGCCGAAATCGGCACGCTGGCCGCAGTGCTGAAGGGCGCTGACGCGCTCTTCTCGGTCCAGATGCCTGATGATGCCACGCTGGCCAAACTGCCCAAGGGCATGCTGTTGGTGGCGCATCTCGACCCCTATGGCGCGCAAGAGCGCGCCAAGGCACTGGCCAAGGCCGGGATCGATGCACTGGCGATGGAATTTGTACCGCGCATCAGCCGGGCCCAAGCGATGGATGCGCTCTCCAGCCAGTCCAATCTGGCCGGCTATCGCGCCATTATCGAAGCGGCCCACATCTATGGCCGCGCCTTCCCGATGATGATGACCGCTGCGGGCACCGTTGCTCCGGCCAAGGCGTTCATTATGGGCGCCGGTGTTGCCGGTCTGCAGGCGATCGCCACGGCGCGCCGGCTCGGCGCTGTCGTTTCCGCAACAGATGTCCGCCCGGCCTCGAAGGAACAGGTCGCCTCGCTTGGCGCCAAATTCGTCGCCGTCGAGGATGAGGAATTCAAACAGGCCGAGACCGCTGGCGGCTATGCCAAGCAGATGTCGCCGGAATACCAAGCCAAACAGGCCGAACTGGTCGCCGGCCATATCGCCAAGCAGGACATCGTCGTCACCACAGCGCTGATCCCGGGCCGTCCCGCTCCGGTGCTCATCACCAAAGCCATGGTTGAAGCGATGAAGCCCGGCTCGGTGATCATCGATCTGGCCGCGCCCAATGGCGGCAATTGCGAACTGACCAAGGCCGACGAGATCGTCACGCATCAGGGCGTGATGATCGCCGGCTTCTCCAACCTGCCCGGTCGTCTCGCCGCCGACAGCTCGGCCCTCTACGCCAAGAACCTCGCCAATCTCCTGCCGCTTCTGGTTGGTGAAGATGGCGGACGCGCCCCGCATTGGGACGATGAAATCATCCAGGGCATGGCCCTGACGCGCGATGGCGCAGTTGTGCACCCCACACTCGTGAAACAGGAGGCCTGATCCGATGGAAGCCGTTGATCCCGTCATCTTTCGCCTCGCGATCTTCATTCTCGCGATTTTCATTGGCTATTACGTCGTCTGGTCGGTGACACCCGCCCTGCACACGCCGTTGATGGCCGTCACCAATGCGATCTCCTCGGTGATTATCGTTGGTGCCCTGCTGGCTGCCACTGCGACCGGCGTGACCGATGATGGCAGCGGCGGGGCCGGCTTCTCGCGCGGTCTCGGCACGCTCGCCATCGTGCTCGCGAGCGTCAATATTTTCGGTGGATTCCTTGTCACCCAGCGGATGCTGGCGATGTACAAGAAAAAGGAGCGCTAGGCCCATGTCGGCGAATATTGCAGCCCTCCTCTATCTCACCTCCGGCATCCTCTTCATCCTCGCCTTGCGCGGTCTGTCGAGCCCGGAAACCGCCCGCCAGGGCAATGTCTTCGGCATGGCCGGGATGGCGATTGCCATTGTCACCTCACTTCTCGCCGCCCAACTCGACGGTGCCTCGATCGCCCTGATCGTCGGCGGCGTGATGGTTGGCGGTGGCATCGGTGCCGTGATCGCGCGACGCATCTCGATGACCTCGATGCCGCAGCTTGTCGCCGCCTTCCACTCGCTCGTCGGCATGGCCGCCGTGCTGGTAGCGGCCGCAGCCCTGTTTGCGCCAGAAGCTTTCGGGATCGCCGATCCGGTCACCGGGCATTTGCACAAGCTGTCGCTGTTTGAACTCTCAATCGGCACGGCGATCGGCGCCATCACCTTCTCCGGTTCGGTGATCGCCTTTGCCAAGCTCAACGGCAATATGTCGGGCGCGCCGATCCTTCTGCCGATGCGCCATGCGATCAATATCGCGCTCGGCCTTTTCATCGCCGTAATGATCGCCTTCCTGATGGCCTCAGGCGGTGAGGCCAAGATGGCTTTCTGGCTGATCGCCTTGGCCGCCTTCATTATCGGCGTCACCCTGATCATTCCGATTGGCGGCGCCGATATGCCGGTCGTCGTCTCGATGCTCAATTCCTATTCCGGCTGGGCTGCCGCCGCACTCGGCTTCACCCTGGAGAACACGGCCCTGCTGGTCACCGGCGCCCTGGTCGGCTCCTCCGGTGCGATCCTGTCCTACATCATGTGCAAGGGGATGAATCGCTCCTTCATCTCGGTCATACTCGGCGGATTCGGCGATGATGGCGGCGCTGCTGCTGTCGCCGGCCCGCAAGGCAATGCCAAGCAGGGCTCGGCCGAAGACGCAGCTTTCGTGCTCAAGAATGCCGGCAAGGTCATCATCGTGCCCGGCTATGGCATGGCCGTTGCCCAGGCCCAGCACGCGCTGAAGGAGATGGCCGATATCCTCAAACATGAGGGCGTCGATGTCTCCTACGCGATCCATCCGGTCGCCGGGCGGATGCCGGGGCATATGAATGTCCTGCTCGCCGAAGCCCAAGTGCCCTATGACGAGGTGTTCGAACTGGAGGATATCAATTCGGCCTTTTCCAATGCCGACGTCGCCTTCGTGATCGGCGCCAATGACGTCACCAATCCGGCCGCCGAGGACGATCCGTCATCGCCGATCTATGGCATGCCGGTGCTGCAGGTGTGGAAGGCCAAGACCGTCTTCTTCGTCAAACGCTCGCTCGCCTCCGGCTATGCCGGCGTCGAGAACCCGCTCTTCTTCCGCGACAATACGATGATGCTTCTCGGCGACGCCAAGAAAATGACGGAAGAGATCAACAAGGCGATGGGCTGATCGAGCACAGGGTCGTTCGCGCTGGAGTGAATTGCTGATGCTCACCGCGCTTGCCGGATGGTTCGTCTTCATTGTGCTGAGCCTCATCGCCGGACTGCACGCCTATTGGGGCGCTGGCGGTCTGTGGCCGACAGCGAGCGAAGCCGATCTCGTCAAAACCGTCATCGGGATCAGCCATTCGCCGACCATGCCGGCCAGCGCGACGACGTTCGCAGTCGCAGCCCTGATCTTCGCAGCCGCCTGTTTTGGCTTTGGCCGGGGCGTGCTCGGCTTTGACAGCCTGATTTTCTCGCGCATCCCGCTGGCCGTAATCGCGCTGGTGATGCTGGCGCGCGGCATCTATGCCTACATGCCCGGCCCGTTCAGCCGCGCCAGCGAACCGTTTGCGACCTTGAACGCGATCTATTTCTCGCCGTTGGTCCTGGTCCTCGGGCTCGCCTGCGCCTGGCTTGCCCTCGCACCCGCCGAGACCTGACGTTCAAACTGTATTCATCCCTGCCGCCACAAACTGACCCCATGTTCGCGGAAATTATCCTCGCCTCGCTCGGCCCCGTCGCCGATGACTGCACCTGGAACGGCATTCCGCTGCATGGCGAGGTGCAAATCGTGGAGAGTTTTCCTGATATCCGGGTTCAGATCGTCAGCAGCTTCCCCGACCTCAAGGTCAAACAGGTCACCAGCTTCCCCGATCATTGCGGCGAATGGAGTTATGTGACGAGCTTTCCCGATTTCACGATCCAGTTCGTCGACAGCTTCCCGGACATCAAAATCAAATACGTGGAGAGTTTCCCCGGCCTGCCCTAGACTTGGCGCATGAGCTTTTACCACGAACACGTCCTGCCGCATTTGATCGGCTTCGCCTGCGGCCAACCGCAAATCATGAAGAAGCGCTCGCAGATCGTGCCGCTCGCCAGCGGCCGGGTGTTGGAGGTCGGCTTCGGTGCCGGGCCGAACCTGTCCTTCTACGATCCGGCCAAAGTCTCCCATCTCTACGCGCTGGAACCTTCCGAGGGCATGCGGCGCAAGGCGGCCGACGCGATCGCTGCCTGCCCGGTGACTGTCGAGCTGATCGATCTACCCGGCGAGGAGATTCCGCTCGAAGATGCCTCGGTCGATACCGTGGTGTTGACCTATACGCTGTGCACCATCCCCGACGCGATGGCAGCGCTTGCACAGATGCACCGCGTGCTCAAGCCGGGCGGCAAACTCTTGTTCTCAGAACATGGCGGCGCACCGGACGCCGATGTCGCGAAATGGCAAAGGCGGATCGAGCCGGTCTGGAAACCCATCGCCGGAGGCTGTCACCTCACTCGCCATCCCGACACCATGATGCAGGCGGCCGGCTTCGGGATCGAGCAGCTCGAAGCGATCTATCTGCCGAAAAGCCCAAAATTCGCGTCGTTCAATTATGCCGGCATCGCCGTCAAAGCCTGATCGCGGCTACATATCGATGCCCGGATCCTCGCCCGAGCGCAGCCAACCGGTGATCGCCAGACGCGGCGTGGTGACGTAATTGGCCACCATAGAGACAGCATGCGGCTGCGGGACTTTGAACAGGGCCAGCGAGTTCATACGCGGCACAAAAGCGGCTTCAACATTGCCGTCCGGATCATAAAACTGCAGCTGCCCGCCCCAATCGCCCTGCCAGCCAGAGGTCAGACCGAGCACGAAGGCGGCGACGCGGTTCTTGCCGGCGACGCCATCATCATGGCGGGTCAGGAAATGGCCGCCGCGATAACAGGTCAATTGCCCGTCAGCGAAGGTGATCTGCGGCGCATCAAGCACGTCGCGCATCGTGTCCAGGAAGGGTTCGCTATTGAGGAAGGCAAATAATTTGGCGAGCACGGGCGCCTCGGTCTCGAGGATGCCGGCATGGGCCTTGTCGTAAAGCGGATAGGTCTCGTAGAGATATTGAAAGCCGGCACGCGCCGCCTCGGCCACCCGCGCATCAAATTCAGCGCGCTGGACCGGTGGCAGATCGCGCATCGCGGCGGCGTCGAGATTGAGGTGCTTTTCCGCCAGCCGCGTCACCAGTAGCCATTTGGAGACATCGCCGATGGCGGCGGTCAGCTGCCGCAAGGCACCGCTGTCCAACAGCCCGACCAGGCGGCCACGGCCATCGGCCCGCAAGGCCGCGCGGGCCACGTCCAGATCAAGTGAGCGGGAAAGTTTCATCAACAAATGTCTACGCAGCCAAGCCGAACCAGAGCGTCCGCCAAGGCCCAAGTTTGCACATCGTCAATCACACTGGCAACCAGCCGGGCCGCAGCCATGCCGCGACAGATTGTCAGGCGCAGTCGGCACAGCGGGCCGCTGCCGGATCGATTTCCAGCCGCTTGGGCGCAATCGCCTCGCCGCATTCGACGCACCAGCCATACTCATCCTCATCGACCCGTTTCAGGGCCGCGTCGATCCGTCGGATTTCCTGGTTGCGGCGGACATCGGAAGCCCGCGCCATCGCCTGGACCTGCATCGAGTCCAGCCGAGACAGGCGGCCGATGGATTGTTGATCGAGTTCGACCGGCTCACGATCACCGATCGAAGCCTGCGACAGGGCAACCAGTTCGGCTTTCAGGGCCAAAAGGCATGCACGCGGGTCTTGCGCCATAAGATCTCACTTATCGTCATCATCGCCGGGCGGGCGGGAGCGCAATACGGGCAACATAGCGCCTTACGGCAGGCCGGGCGCGGTTTTCCGGCAGTCTTCCAGGCAATGGGGGGATAGCCACCTGCTCAATACCGGTAGCTTGGCGCGACCAGCCTGCCTAAACTCTACGCTCACTCTTGGGGGTCCCATGTCCGAAATCATATTGTCGCTCGCGGGCGTCTCGAAAACATTCAACGGCAAAGCCGCCGTCAGCGATCTGAGCTTCGACGTCCGGCGCGGCAAAATCACCGGCTTTCTCGGCCCCAATGGTGCCGGCAAATCGACCAGCCTGCGCATGGCACTCGGCATACTCACCCCCGATTCCGGCCAGGTCAGCCTGTTTGGCGGCCGGCCACGGGCCAGCGCCCTGGAACGGGTCGGCTTTCTACCCGAGGAACGCGGCCTCTATCGCAAGATGAAGGTGATCGACGTCATCATCTTCTTCGCACGCCTGAAGGGCGTTGCGCCGATTGAGGCGCGGCGCCGCGGCCTGGCCATGCTGGATGAATTCGGCCTTGGCGATGTCGCCGAGAGCAAGGTGAAAACCCTCTCCAAGGGCATGGCGCAGAAGATCCAGATCATCGCGACCCTGATCCATGATCCGGAATTCATCATTCTCGACGAACCGTTTTCCGGCCTCGACCCGGTCAACCAGAAAGCCCTGGAACGGATCGTGCGGGCCCGCGCCGAAGCCGGGGCGACGATCCTGTTCTCCACCCATGTGATGGAACATGCCGAACGCCTGTGTGACCAGATCGTTCTGGTGGCAAGGGGCCGCAAAGTGTTTGACGGTACGGTCGAAGAGGCGCTGGGCCATGTGCCGCGCCGCGTCGTGCTGGAAACAGTCTCGGAGACTGATTTGACACCGGTCTTCGCGCCACTTGGGGAAATCGCGGAATCCCGCGCCAACGCCGACGGTGCCCATCACTGGATGATCAATCTGGGCCGCGGTGTCGAAGCTCAGGATGTGCTGAAGGCTTGCGTCGACGGCAATATCAAGCTGCTCCGCTTCGAGCCGGCACGCGCCCATCTGCACGACGCCTTCGTCCACCTGGTTGAAACCAGTGGCCAGTTTTCCAACGAAAAGCTTGAAGGGGAGGCCGTCTGATGCGCGCTATCTATCTCATCGCCCGCCGCGAATACCTCTCCTATGTCGCCACTTGGGGCTTCTGGCTCTCGCTCGCCTCGATGCCGATGTTCATGGCATTGGGGTTCGGTTTGCCGATCCTGATCGAGAATTCCCAGCCGGTCCGCTATTACGCCGTGATCGACGAGTCCGGCGGTGCGCTGGAGGCTGCCATCACTGCCCAAGCCGAGACGGCAACCGACGCAGCCGCCTCGGATGCGCCCGCCTCCGCTGACAAATATATCCGCGTCCACCCGCCAGCGACCGACATCGAGGCCCTGCGCCCCTTCCTGCTTGGCGAACAAAAGGTCGAGACTGATGACGGGCCGCAGCCGCTTTTTGCTGCGATCTACCTGCGCCAGGACGCAACAGGTGGTGTCGAGATCGAATACTGGAGCACCAATCTGACCGATGGCGAATTGCGCGCCGATATCCGCCGCACCCTGAGCGAATACATGCAGCTCAACCGGTTGATCGAAAACGGTGTCTCGCCTGAGCTTGTCGCAGAGGCAGGGGCATTGGCGCCCACCGTGCGCGAGCTCAATCCCGAACGCAGCGTCGACACCGCCGAAGTCACGAGTGCCGAGCGCCTGCCGATCATTGTCGCGATTGGTGTCGCTTTCGGGCTGTGGATTGTGATCTTCTCGGTGGTGAACATGTTGCTGACGGCGATGATCGAGGAGAAGGGCAATAAAGTGCTCGAAATGATGCTCGCCTCCTCACGCCATCATGAGATCCTGACCGGCAAACTATTGGGCGTCGCCCTGGTATCGACCACCCTGCTGCTGGTCTGGGGCGGATTGGCGGCGACGGTCGGGCTTGGGCTGCAACAACTACCGTTCGCGGCGGGTCTGCCACTGGGCGAGATCATGGCGGCGGTGCTCGATCCGGGCCTGATCTTCCCCGCCATCGGCTATTTCATCATCGGCTATCTGATGTATGGGGCGATTTTCCTCGCCATCGGATCCCTGTGCGAAACCCTGCAGGATGCCCAGACCCTGATGAGCCCGATGATGCTGATCATGATGGTGCCGCTCTTCCTGGTGATGGTGGCGGCCGATTCCCCCGACTCGCCGATCATCGTGATTGCCAGCTGGGTGCCGCTTTGGACGCCCTTCATCATGCTGGCGCGCTTGCCCCAGGATCCAGCCCTGTTCGATATCATCGGCACGACACTGGTGATGGTCGCCACGGCGGCTGGCGTGATCTGGGGTGCGGGCGTGATGTTTCGCATGGGCGCGCTCAACCAGGCCAATCAGGACACGGTGAAAGGCTGGTTCCGCCTTGGCGGCAAGCGCAAGCCGGGCTGACGCGGGCAAGGCTCCGACTTGGAACGAAAGAAAACGCCGCGTCCCTGAGGGGCGCGGCGTTTTCGGTAATTCTACAGGCTCTGGCGAACCCTAGCGACGAACGGTGCCACCACGGACGGCGACAAGGCCTTCACGCTGGGCGCGCTTGCGGGCGAGCTTGCGCGCACGGCGAATGGCTTCAGCCTTCTGGCGAGCCTTCTTCTCCGAGGGCTTCTCGTAATGATTCCGACGTTTCATTTCACGGAAGGTACCCTCCCGTTGCATTTTTTTCTTCAGCGCGCGGAGCGCTTGCTCCACATTATTATCGCGCACAACGATCTGAACGATGGCTCTCTCTCCATTTTGCTGGACGCGAGGGCCACCCCCACGTCGCTAGTTTGCCAGAGGCGCGGCTGATACCAGAGCCGCGAAGCTGAGTCTACTCTGTCAGCGCACTCGAACCGGGTGACGCCGCGAGCCCAGTCCGGTACATATGGCACATGATCGACGCTCAAACCGCCCCCCGCACTCACTCCGAGACCGTCCGCACGCAGTTGCTGGAGGCCGCACTGGCCCATGCAGCGTTTGACGGCTGGTCCGCTTCGACCTTCAAAAAGGCCTGCGACGACACCGGTTTGTCGCCAGGAGATGCCCGAAACGCCTGTCCTGGCGGGGATCTCGACCTGATCGCCTTCTGGTCGCGTCAACTTGATCGCGAGGCGGGACGCAACATCGTCAAGGCCGAACTGGCCAAGATGAAGATCCGCGAACGCGTCACCTTCGGCGTGCTGTGCCGCCTCGAATTAATCGCCCCGCATGAAGAAGCCGCCCGCCGGGCCCGGGCGCGACTGCTTTTGCCTGATGCAGCGACGCAAGGACCGCAACTGCTCTGGGCGACGGCCGACACGATCTGGCGCGCCATTGGCGATACGTCGACCGATGCGAATTTCTATTCCAAGCGGGCGATTCTCTCCGGCGTCTTCGCCACCACATTGTCGAGCTGGCTCAACGAGGACAGCGCCGACAAAACACAAGCGCGCGAATTTCTCGATCGTCGGATCCAGAATGTGATGGATTTCGAGAAGACCAAGGGCCAGATTCTCAAACTCACCGCCGATCTACCCGACATTGGCGGCCTGCTCGGCAAGCTGCGCTACGGGCCCGGCCCGCGCAGCTAGATCGCCTCAAGCCCCTAGCGCGGCCGTAGAGACGCGTAATGGGTGTCCAGCGCCGCAACCTCGACCAATTGACGTTCCGGCCAGCGCAGGGCGGTCAGCTGGCCACCAAACACACATCCTGTATCGATACAGATGGTGCGATTGACCCAAACCGCCTCGGTCACCGCCATATGGCCGTAAACCACATGCGCGTCGCCGGCATAATCGAGTGCCCAGTCCAGGCGGATTGGCAGGCCGTATTCGTCATGCTCGCCCGTCGTGGCGCCATAGAGCGCAAAACCGCGCGCCTTGCCGCCGCTCTGGTAGTGCATCTCCTCGACCAAGCCTGCATGGGCGACGATCAACCCGCCATTGTCGAGGACATGGTGATGCGCCAACTGGTCGAGAAAATCATGCACAGTGTCGCGAAACCCGTGTCCCTGGGTTTCGAACTGGGCGATCGTATCGCCGAGCCCATGGCTGATCTTGACGTCACGACCGAGCAGCCAGCGGCGAAGCTTGTCGTCATGATTGCCGCTGACGCACAGCGCACGGTCGGCCTCGACCATCGACATCACCAGGCGCAGCACGTCGGGTGAGCGCGGCCCGCGATCAACCAGATCGCCGAGAAAGATCACGCGCCGGCCCAGCGGATGCGAGACCTCGTAAGTGCGAAACCCCTCGGGCCCGTCGCGCTCGACCCGGTAGCCCAGCTTGCCCAGCAGAATTTCCAACTCGCCGGCACAGCCATGTACATCGCCGACAATGTCGAACGGGCCACAATCATGGCGGCGGTCAAAATGGAGGGTGTTGCGGGGCAGCATCTAAGCTCTAGGTAAGGTGGTCGGCAAGCAACCACAAGGCCCGGGAGCCTGTCCGGCTAGCCGCGCAGTGGTGCCAGACGGTTCACATGGCCCATCTTGCGGCCCTTGCGTGCCTTGCGCTTGCCATAGAGATGCAGCCGGACCTGCGGGTCCGAGGCGAGCGCCTTCCAGTCATCGACATCATGACCAATCAGATTGGTCATCACGGCGGCGGAGTGCGGGGTTGGATCGCCGAGCGGCCAACCGGCGACGGCGCGGATATGCTGTTCGAACTGGTCGCAGCCACAGGCATCCATCGTCCAGTGGCCGGTATTGTGGACGCGCGGCGCGATCTCATTGACCAGCAGCCTGCCGCCGCCGAGGTCGAACAATTCAACCGCAAACACGCCGACATGGTCCATCCCATCGCCGAGCGCCGTCGCGATCTCGAGCGCCCGGGCCTGCAGGGCCGCATCGACGCCCGGCGCCGGTGCCGTGCTCTGTCTCAGAATACCGTCCTGATGAATGTTTTCCGCCAGCGGCCAGGCCTTCACGCTGCCATCGATCGAACGGGCCGCGACAACGGATAATTCGCGCACGAAACCGGCTGCGCCCTCAAGGATAGCGGGCTGTTCGCCGATGGTCTCCCAGGCCCCAGCGGCATCGTCTGGTGTGCGGATCCAGGCCTGGCCCTTGCCGTCATAGCCGAAGCGGCGGGTCTTGAGCAGGGCGGGCAGGCCGGTCAGCGCGATTGCGGCCGGCAGATCGGCCAGCCCATCGACCGGCGCGAAGGGAACGGTGGCAACGCCGACGCTATTGATGAAACGCTTCTCGGTAATGCGGTCCTGGGTCAGTTCGAGCGAACGCGCGCCGGGCCGCAGGCATGAGGCAGCCGCGGCCACCGAAACCGTGTGGACGGGAATGTTCTCGAATTCATAGGTGATCGCATCGCAACGGGCCGCGAACGCCTCGACGGCGCCGTCATCACTCCAGGGCGCTGCCCAAGAGCGTGCCGCGACCCGGGCTGCGGGACAATCCGGGTCGGCATCGAAAATATGGATATCAAAGCCGAGCTTGGCACCGGCCATCGCCAGCATCCGGCCCAGCTGACCGCCGCCGAGAATGCCGATCACCGAGCCCGGCGCGAGCGGTCCTGTGCTCATCGTCCGCTCAATCCTCAACCGATTCCGCAACGCTGTCAGTCTGGGCCTGGCGCCAGGCCGACAGGGCGAGAGCGATAGCCGGGTCGGACAGCGACAGGATCGAGGCCGCCAGCAGACCGGCATTCGTCGCGCCCGCTTCACCGATCGCCAAGGTGCCGACCGGAACCCCGGCGGGCATTTGGACGATGGAAAGCAGGCTGTCCTGCCCGTTCAACGCCTTGGATTTGATCGGCACACCGAGCACAGGCAGCGTCGTCATCGAAGCGACCATGCCCGGCAAGTGGGCAGCGCCGCCCGCCCCGGCGATGATCACCTTGACGCCCCGGTCGCGCGCTGTTTTGGCAAATTCGACCATGCGGTCGGGAGTGCGGTGTGCCGACACAACGCGCGCCTCATAGCGGACGTGCAATGCCTCCAGAATCTCGGCGGATTTCTGCATCGTCGGCCAATCGGACCGCGAGCCCATGATGATCAGCACATCCGCTTGGGAATCGGGTGTCTGGTGGTCGGGGGAAACTGGAGAAAAGCCGCTCATGACGCTTCCTGCGTGTCAAAAGGAAGCGCGGGACCATAGCTTTCAGCAGCCACAGGTCAAGATGGCCAGCGGAAACACCGGCTTTCTTTTCGTTTTTGAGGGTTTCTTAACCACACTTGGCGAGCCTGAGGCTGAACAGAATCGCCCAGGACGGCCCTTCCATGCGTATCGGACCCACGAATACGACGCGAGACGTCACGCGTACCGGCAAGACCGGTGCCGCCAAGAGCTCTGGCTCGGCGAGCGCGGTCGACGCGCCGCAAGATGTCGCCTCGATCATGGGTGTGCCTGAAACCGAGCTGACGCCCAATGTCCAACGCGCCCTGCTGTCGCTGATGGGCGAGGTCGATCAGCTGCGCAAAGACACCGAACGCCTGCGCGGCCGGGTACGCGAACTGGAATCGCTCGCCGATCATGATGTGCTGCTGCCGGTGCTGAACCGGCGCGCCTTCCTGCGTGAAGTCAGCCGCGCTCTGGCGCTGGCCGAACGGCACAATGCGCCCTCGGCACTGGTCTATCTCGACCTGAACGGGTTCAAGGAAATCAACGACACCTATGGCCACGCGGCCGGTGACGCGGCGCTGCATCATGTCGCTGCGCAATTGACGGCGCATGTGCGCGAGACCGACGCGGTCGGCCGTCTGGGCGGGGATGAATTCGGCGTCGTGCTGACCCTGACCGGCCCGGCGGGAGCCGAGGTCAAGGCGCGCGAGCTGGTCGATATGCTGGAAAACGTGCCCTTCACGCATGGCGGCCGGGAAATGCATGTCGGCGTCGCCTGGGGTGCCTATCCGCTCGAAGCGGGCCGCAATGCTGATGAGGCGATGGCCGAGGCCGATGCGGTCATGTATGCGCGCAAACAGGACCAGAAGCGCCAGCTCGAAGCGGCTGCGCGCAAGGAAGCCTGACGCCGGCGCCAAGAGCGCCGCGAACGTCAATTCCAATCAGGCAATAATATCGGGCGTCAGCTGGTCGTTGAGGGCTGCGAGACTGTCTTTGATCCGCAGCTTTTCCTTTTTCAGACGCGCCAGCTTGAGCTGGTCGACGACGCCGTTTTCGGCCAAGGCGTCGACCTCATTATTCAGGGCCTCGTGCTCGTTACGCATGCTGAGAATGCGCGACCGAAGCTCCTGTTGATCCAAGAACTCTCCGTCCATTTCAGTACGGTCTCATTTCTGGCCAAGTTGGCCGTGCGGATCCTGCGGAGACTGGAAGCGTCCGTCGGCACCCGTCGCGCCGAAGCGCTGATGATAGTCCCATTTGTCCGCCAATGGAATCTCCGAGTCTCTGAATTCGACGCATTGCCTGCGGTCTATCAGCGACGCCCGCCTTCGAGGTCCTCGCCCCAGCGCCGGGTTGAGGCCCAGTCGAGCCCGAACAGGTCCAGCGCCCGCCCGACAGACTGGTCGACCAGGTCATCAATCGTGACCGGGTGGGCATAAAAGGCCGGCAGTGGCGGGCAAATTACAGCGCCCATTTCGGTCAGTGTAGCCATCGTGCGCAGGTGTCCGAGGTGAAACGGCGTCTCGCGCACCATCAACACAAGGCGCCGCCGCTCTTTGAGCACGACGTCAGCCGCGCGGGTCAAAAGACTGGAGGTCACGCCCGAGGCGATCTCAGACATGGTCCGCACCGAGCAGGGCGCGATCAGCATGCCGCGCGTCTTGAACGAGCCCGAGGCAATCGCCGCACCGACATCGGGCATTTTGTAAACATGGTCAGCGCCAGCACGGAATTCGGCGATCGACAGCGACGTCTCGTAGCGCAGCGTCATCTCGGCGGCTTTTGAGGCCACCATGTGACTTTCAATCCCCAGCGCCTTCAGGGCCTCCAGCGCGCGGATGCCGTAGATGATCCCGGAGGCCCCCGAGACCCCAACAATCAGGCGGTCTGTTTTCATCATCACGTAACCCCGAAACGTTTCGTGAGTAGACATAGCGCCGGAACGTGCTTCAATCCATTCATCCACTTCACCAGAGGAGTTTAATCCATGCCAATCGCAGCCCGCATTCGTGAGCTCGACGCCCGTCATATGCGTCTGGACGCCAAAATCGATGAGGTTTTCAAACACCCGTCGGCGGATTCGCTTGAGGTCGCGCGGATGAAGAAGGAGAAACTTCGACTGAAGGAACAGATAGAAGCCCTACGAACCAACGAGCTTAGAAGCTTCGTGGGGTGATGAATTTCAGGGGGGCGGCTTTCGGGCCGCCCCTTTTGCGTTGTAGAGTGCTGAAAACTTGGCCTGCGGGGGAAACGGAGATCTGAATGCGCATCCTGACCGCCACCGTCTTTTCCCTCTGCCTCGCCTGGCCGGCCATGGCTGCCGCCCCTGATCCTGACGATGCCTGCGCGAGTGGCTATGCCGCGCTTGATGCGGGTGATGGCGAAACCGCCGCCGGGCTACTGGAGCAATGTCTGAGCGAAAACGAACAAACGCCGGAAGCCGAAGTCCACACCTATGCAGCGCTCGCCAGCGCCTATCTGGCCGGCGAGCATTATCCCGAGGCCCTCTCGGCCTTCAACATGGCCTTCGCCATCGCCGACACGCAGCATGCCGAAATTGCCGATCCGACGCTGTGGCGCAATCGCGGCATCGCCCGGCTCCAGCTCGGGCAGTTGGACGGGGCACTGAGCGATTTGCAGCACGCTGCGGGCGAAATGCCTGATGACGTTCTGACCTATCTCAATATGGGTTTTGCCTACCAGCAAATGGAACGCCCGGCCGATGCCGTGGTGTCCTACGACGCCATTGTACGGCTGGAACCAGACTGGATGGGTGCATGGCTCAATCGCTCGAGCGCCCTGCTTGACGCCGGCATGACCGGCGCTGCCGTCGCCGACGCCCGCCGCGCTGTTGAGATGGAGCCGGAAAACGGGTCCTCGCTGAACATGCTGTGCTGGACCCTGATCCAGGACGGGCGCGCGGACACGGCGCTGCCGCTGTGCGAAGAAGCGGCTGCGATCGAACCCGACACCGGGGCCATCATTCACTCGCAAGCGACCGCGCTGGAAGCTGTCGGACGTCTCGATGAGGCCTTGCCGCTTTATCAGCGGGCGCACCAGCTTTCCCCGGACGACCCCCAAATTACCGCCGATTTCGAGCGGACCCGTCACCCCTGATACCGCGCTGACCTGGTCTGGCGGCTGCGTTGCCTAACGCCTCAGCCTGTGCCAGTTGAGACAATTGGACGGCGCTTGAAGCGCCGGTTTGACAGGAAGGTCTGATTTTATGGCTTCTGGCGATCGGGTTGCAATCATCACCGGCGGTGCAAACGGGATCGGCAAGGCTTGCGCCCGCCGTCTCAGCGAAGACGGCTGCAATGTCGTCATTGCCGATATCGACGCCACTGCCGGCACGGCGCTAGCCAGCGAGTTGGGCGGTGATCGCGGCAAGGCACTGTTTGTGCCCTGCGACGTCTCGGACAGGCTCTCGGTCAGCAATCTTCTGGCGGAAACGCGCTCGGCCTTCGACCGGCTCGACGTGCTCGTCAATAATGCGGGCGTGGTCGCACGCGGCGATATTCTCGAATTGTCCGAAGCCGATTTCGACCGCGTCATCAACGTCAATCTGCGCGGCGCTTTCCTGGTCGCCCGCGAATGCGCCAAACAGATGGTCGATCAGATCGAGGAGAGCGGCGAACGCCCCGATGATGCCCGCCGCCGCTATGCCATCATTAATATGTCTTCGGTCAACGGGATCATGGCGATCCCCGATCAGCTCGCCTATTGCACCAGCAAAGGCGCGCTCAACCAGCTGACCAAATCCATGGCCCTGTCGTTGGCCAAATACGGCATTCGCGTCAATGCGATCGGGCCGGGCAGCATCAATACCGATGTGCTCAAATCGGTGAATGACGACAAGGCCGCGATGGACAAGATGTTGTCACGTACGCCGATGGGCCGGATCGGCGATCCGGACGAGATCGCGTCGGTGGCGTCATTCCTCGCCTCGAAGGATTCCAGCTATATCACTGGCACCACCATCTATGCCGATGGCGGCCGGATGGCACTCAATTACACCGTAAAGCCAAACTGACCCACGCGCCGCAGGTGCGAGGCATACAGCGCACGCTGGCAACCTCATGCCACGCTACCGATGGGTGAGGTCAGCCCTAACAGTTCTTCTGAAAATAAAGGGAGTTGCTCTCCAGATAGGTCTGAAGGGTGCTCCCAGCGAGCGGCGCGAATCTGCTCGTGAATCGATTGACCTCTCGGTAGCCGCTGATCTGGAGCTGCGCCCGGTAGCGTCTTGAGAATGCATCATTGTAATCGCGAAACGAAATTTGGCCGCAAGCTGGCGGCGGTGCGACATTCATGACTGAAGGGTCTCCAATGCGCAAAAATGCCGTCAAACCCTGTTGCGCCTCAAACTGTTCCAGAGGTTTGGTTGTGTCATACACGCTCTCTGCAATCTGTAATGACCAGTAGACGCCCGGAATTAGAGCAATGGCCGCAATCGCAACGCCCATCTTGCCCTTCAGGAAACGCTCAGAAATAGTTTGCAGCCCGACAATACCAGCAATCAACACCAATGGGATGGTGTGAGCAAAATTGCGCTCAAAAAACACTGTCTTTGTGCCGAAGTATATTAGAAGAATGAAAAATGGAATAAGCAGCGCCGCGATTATTACCCTTCTGGCCGGGGACGCAATGGCGAAGCCGACCGTCGCAAACAAGAACCAAAATCCGTAGAGTTCCAGGAAGAATCTCAGGATCCAGAACGTGTAGGACAACACGTGAGTCTCAAGCAACGAGTGGGGGGGGTGCAGACCATTGTATTGCTCCCTCAAGGCAAGAAAACCGTGGATCGTCGTCTCATAATTGATAAATGCGTAGGGCGCGATCACAAACAGCGTGACCAAAAATGCGACACCGAAAAGAGCAGCCGTCTTAACGGTCGACCTCGCGTCTTCATCGCGAAAGAAAAGAAACAAAATCAGCAATGGGAAGATCAGGACGGCCATGGTGACCTTAATTGCCACACCCATCGCAATAATCGCAGCTAACGCAATAGTCATTAGTCCTTGGTTGAGCCGCGTTGATACAACATATACGCCAAGCGCAACCACGAAGTAGGTCAAGCTTTCCGGACGGGCGATGGCTGCGTCAAACACCAAGGTCGGCGCGAAGCAGAGCACGACGCCGGTGATCGCGACATATCGCCGGGGTAATCCAAAATTCCGGAGCGCGAGCCCGATCAGCGTGATCGTAAGTAAACTGCAGATAATATTGAGAAAACGAAGGCTGGTAAGATCAGATATATCAAATATGTCGCCCATTAGCTGGGATAAATGTCCAATAATCATGTAAAAGTAGAAATTATATTGATCATACCTGAAATAGTCTGGGAGATTTGCTAGAGCCCAATTGGGATTCAAATTCCCATGCTCGATCATGGCTTTTGATACTTCAACTGGAATCACTTCGTCTATGTTGAATAGATGTCCCTCATCCGTTGGAAGTCGCAGCCAGAGCGCGAGGATGAGAATCGCAACAAATGCCAAGACTGTGCCGGTAGGATTCAACTTTTCGCTTGCGATGCTCATAGTTCCCCTACCCGCGCGTTTGTTGATACGCGATGAAACGGTATTTCATAGTTGAGCGAGAGAGGGACCAGAACTGGTACAAGTTGGAGTGCCCGCCCCCGAGAAGTTCTGGCCCCAGTTCTGCCTATTCGTCTGTTTCGTCATTACCCTTTTTCGACGGGCTGCCGAACAGGGTCTCGAGATTGACTTCGCTGGCCCGGAATTCCTCCGGCTCGGCGACAAGCTGATCGCGTGGCTTCAGCGTATCGGCCAGCAGTTCCGGGTTTTCTTCCTCGATCTTGCGGCGGCGCGATGAGGCCTTCTTGACCTGCTCGTCGAGATCAATCTGGCTGCACAGGCCGAGCGATACCGGGTCGGTCGGCTTGATGCTGCCGGAATTCCAGTGGGTGCGATCACGCACCGCAGCAATCGTCGTCTTGGTCGTGCCGACCAGTTTCGAGATTTGCGGATCGGACAATTCCGGGTGGTTGCGGACCAGCCAAGCGATGGCATCGGGCCGGTTCTGACGGCGCGACAGCGGCGTATAGCGCGGACCGCGACGTTTGGCCGGCTGGTGCAGATCGGAATATTTCGGCTGCACCGGCGTCATCCGGAATGTTGACTTGCCTTCGGCCTTGGCGATTTCCTCGCGCGTCAATTGCCCGTTCGAAATCGGATCGGCACCGCGCACGCCAACGGCAACATCGCCATCGGCAATGCCTTTGACTTCCAGGGGGTGCAGGCCGCAAAAGTCCGCAATCTGGTCAAAGGTCAGCGAGGTGTTGTCAACGAGCCAGACCGCCGTGGCTTTCGGCATCAGGATCTCGGTCATGTCTTGCTCCTTCGGAGAAATAAAAAAAGCCCGACGCGGTGCCGGGCTTGGGCTTCCGACGCTAGCGGTCTGAGCATCAGTCCAGCCAAGCGATTTGCCGCCTCTATATCGCAGCGGGGCGGGTCTGCAAAGTGGCTATCACTCCCGAACCTCAGGGGATCAGCAGAATCTTCCCCGAATGGGCGCCCGAATCGAGCCGTTCGTGTGCCGCCTGCACATCGGCGAGCGCAAAACGTGTATCGATCACGGGCCGCAATTGACCAGCTTCTATCCATGGCCAGACGGTCTGGCGCAAGGCCGCAGCAAGCCGGGCCTTCTCGGCATTGGGCCGTGCGCGCAGGGTTGAACCGGTCAAAGTCAGGCGCTTGAGCATGACCCGCATCAAATCCAGATCGACCCGGCTACCCTGCAAAAAGGCGATTGAAACGAGGCGTCCACCGGAGCGGGCCAGATTGATGTTTTTCTGCACATAGCTGCCGCCGACCATGTCGAGCACGAGATCGGCACCGCCGGCTTGCGTGACCACGGCTTCGAAATCCTGGTCGCGGTAATTGATCGCGCGATCTGCACCGAGCCGCTCGCAAAGCGCACATTTCTCGTCACTGCCGGCGGTGGTGAAAACCCGTGCGCCGGCGGCTTTCGCCATCTGGATCGCCGTTGTGCCGATCCCGCTCGATCCGCCATGGATCAAGATTGTTTCGCCTTGCAACAATGCGCCAATCTCGAACACATTCGCCCAGACGGTGAAAACCGTTTCCGGTAATCCCGCAGCTTCGACCAGATCGAGGCCGGCCGGCAGGGGCAGCACCGAGCCGGCCGGCGCGATCACATAATCGGAATAGCCGCCGCCCGCGACCAGGGCGCAGACCGCATCACCGACGGCAAATCCCGCAACACCCTCACCCAGCGCCTCGACATGGCCCGACGCTTCCAGGCCCAACCCTTCGGGCGCGCCTTGCGGCGCCGGGTAGAAGCCCATGCGCTCTATCTGATCGGGTCGGTTGACGCCGCAAGCGGCCGCACGGATCAGGATTTCACCGGGTCCGGGCTGTAGCAGGGCGCGCGTCTCGACCTGCAAGGCGTCAGGCCCACCGGGCGGGTTGGCGGTTACGATGCGATTTGTTTTCGTGCCGGGCATGTGATTTTTCCAGACTAACGGTTATGCTCAGCGCCAGGCCGCAAGGCCACACTGCGATGCCGACTGCGAGGGAGACCACCATGTTCCATGACGAAGAACCCGCCGCAAGTAGCCTCAAGCCCGAGGCGATTATCCCCGGCGCCGATCTCAGCGCGCTGTCGCTGTCCGATCTGGCCGAACGGCGCGATCTGCTTGAGACGGAAATCCAACGGATCGACGCCATCACTGAGAAAAAGCGCGCCGGGCTGAGTGCCGCAGACGCCGTGTTCAAGATTTAATCAATCAATTGGCCCATTCTGGCCCGAGCTTTGCTACGAATCGCCTGAAGCTGATGATAGACGGACGACTGGACGGATGATGACCAATAGCCAGACCCCTACCCTTTTCCCCGCCGGTTCCGCCCCGGCAGCGCGAGCGATGGATTTCTCGAAATCCGAGATGTTCGGCAAACTGTTCCGCGAGGGCATGGACCTGGTGGAGGAAACCGCGAGCTATCTCGACGGCACCGGCCGCGACGATGCCAAGTCCCTCAATCGGGCCGGCGCCCTCGCCTATGCGACGGAAAGCATGAAGCTGACGACACGCCTGATGCAGGCCGCCTCCTGGTTGCTCGCCCAGCGCGCCGTCGCCGAAGGCGAAATGTCGGCTGAAGACGCGACCGACGGCAAATACCGTCTCGGCAGCGACCGCCCGACCGAACAGGTTTGGCCTGAAGGCGACACGCCGCCGCCCATCCTGCTTAATCTGGTCGAACGCTCACGCTCGCTCTATGCCCGCCTCAAGCGGACCGACGACAATCTCTATGCCGACGGCATGCCGGACGCAGAGAGCAATCCGGTCGCCGACCATATGGAAAGACTGCGCGGCGCCTTCAGCCAGGGCTGATCGCACTGCCATCCCACAAAAAGGCCTCCCGGATCGCTTCGGGAGGCCTTTTTGCATTCTCGACATTGCGGAATAGAGAAAGGGCGCGATCCGGTGAGGATCGCGCCCTTTTCAATCAGGTCAGTTCGTAAAGCCTCAAGCGAAGCCTTTGAACTTGTCCTTGAAGCGCGAGACGCGGCCAGCGCGGTCGAGCAGGTGTTGATTGCCGCCGGTCCAGGCCGGGTGCGATGTCGGATCGATGTCGAGATTGATCGTGTCGCCTTCCTTGCCATAGGTGGATTTGGTCTGGAAGGTCGTCCCATTGGTCATCACGACGTTGATGACGTGATAATCGGGATGGATATCTTGTTTCATCGGTCCGGCTTTCTTCTCTCGCTGTGCCACGCCAACTCGCGTGACGCACACAGCTGATATCTCTCAGGAGCGCGGCTGATACCTGAAGACGCGACGCGAGGCAAGCGAGCGAATGAGTCGGCCTGTTGGCACAGCGCCCGCATCGATCAGCGATTCTCGACATGCGTCTGTCCGACGCGCATAATTTTGCGCACATCGCAGGAGACCCGTCCGATGAAATTCGAAACACCCGCTCACCGCAAACGCAGAGACCCGGCTATCCGCGAGGATGTCACATCACAAGCCGACGCCCTGAAGGCCGAAAAATCACGACGCTGGCTCGACGACAATGCCGATGCCATCAGGGCCCATAATGACCGGATCGAGCGGGAAGGCATGTCGCTCCCCACCCCATGGTGGGCACAGGAAGAGGCGTGAGCCGTCTGCTTCAGGGATTTTGACGCTCGCCTTTCCCCGCTACGCTAGCGCGAAGTCAGTTTCAGCTCGATGCGGCGATTGCGGGCATTATCCTCGGCGGTGTGACCAGGCACGAGCGGATGGAACTCGCCAAAGCCGGCGGCGACAAGCCGTTCCGAGGGCACGCCCAATTGCTCCATCCATTGCACGACAGAGATCGCCCGCGCTGCCGAAAGGTGCCAGTTGGAGGGATAGGTGGTGCGTATCGGCACCGCATCGGTGTGGCCGTCAATCCGGATCACCCATTGCAGGTCGGATGGGATTTCCGTTGTCAGTTGGATGATCGCCGCCGCGATCGGACGCAGGCTTTCACGCCCCTCATTCGACAGCGCCGCCGAGCCTGACGGGAACAACACATCGGTCTCGAACACGAAGCGGTCGCCGACAACGCGCACGCCGGTGCGATTGCCGAGAATTGAGACCAACCGGCCAAAGAAGTCAGAGCGATAGACCGCCAATTCGGCGGCGCGTTCGGCCAGGGCAGCATTGAGACGTTCGCCAAGATTGACGACCTGCACCTCGGCATCATGAGCGCGGACCTCGGACGCATCGAGCGCCGCATTGAGGGTCGCGATCTGGTCACGCAAGACCTGCATCTGCTGGTTCAGCAGCGCCAGGGCCCGCATCGATTCGGAGGACATTTCACGTTCGGCATCGAGCTCGGCACTCATCGATTCGGCTTGGCCATAGGCCATCGCCAGCGCCCCGTTCAACGCATCGCGTTCATCAACCAGGCCGGTGATGCGCACTTCCAGCGCGGCATTTTCGTCGTGGGCCAGATCGAGCTCGGTGGCGAGCTGGGAAAGTTGCGCATTGAGGTCGGCCAATTGCTGGTCACGACCGGTCAGGGCACGCGACAGCGCGAACTGCCCGGCGACGAAGATCGAGAGCAGGAAGACGATGACGAGCAGCAAGGTCGCCAAGGCGTCGACAAAGCCGGGCCAGTGATCGCCATTTTCGGCTTCGTAGAAGTGGGAAAAGCGCGGCCCCGCCATGACCTATTCGCTCCCCCGGTCCCGGGCTTCGAGGGTTCGGATCAAAACGCGGATTTCGTCACGTAAGGCCCGTGCCGCTTCCTGCTGCCCTTCGCGGGCATCTTCGGCGAAGCGTTGCATGGTGATGTCGAGCTGGCGCGTATGACGTTCCAACGTGTGGGAGAGACGGTCCAGCGTCTCGGCGGTCTGCTCCAGCAGGGCGCCAACATAGGCCGTTGAAGACTCGCCATCGCCGCTGGTTGCCGGTCCGGCAGCCGAGAGACGCGAGATGGAGGAGAGCCATTCCTCGATCTCATTATAGAAACGGTTCTGCGCCCGACTGGCCTGCAGATCGAGAAAGCCAATCACTAGCGAACCCGCCAGACCGAACAGCGAGGATGCAAAGGCGGTGCCCATGCCCTCGATCGGATCCTGGATCGCCGCCATCAGCCGCATCACATCGGCTTCACCACCGCTGGAGCTTTCGGTCACGGCGCGCACAGCGGCACCGACATCTGAGACCACGGCGAGCAGACCCCAAAAGGTCCCGAGCAGGCCGAGGAAAATCAGCAGGCGTCCGAAATAGCGAGTGAACGCACCTGCCTCCGACATCCGAGCGCCAACCGAATCCAGCACCGTACGCACGGAACCTGCCGAGAGACGGACACGGCCATCGGTTTCGCCGATCATCGAGGCCATCGGCGCGATCAGGGCTGGCGGGGGCGGCAGGGTGATGCCGGCCTCGGCCGAGCGGAACCGTTTCAGCCAATTGGCAGCAGGGCCGATCCCCAGCGCTTGCGCGAAGGTGTAGACGACGCCGATCACCAACACCGCCAGGATCACGCCATTAATGGCGGGATTGGCCTCAAAGGCTTCGATCAGCTGGACGTGGAGGAAGAGGGCCAGCGCCGCGACAACGGCCGTGAAGACAGCCATCCAGACGATATAGCGCCAGGGACCCGTGAAGCGGACTTCCGGCTGAACCGCGATCATCCGCTCATCATGCTGTACCGGCATAGCTTCCCTCATATCACTCGCTGCGTCACTCATCCCAAGGCATTGGGACGATTTGGTGGCGAGGTCAAAGGTGAACTGGCGATTTTCTGTCCGCCAGGCCGGGCTTGCGTCAGGCGGCGGCTTTCAGCCGCTCCAGCAATTGCGCCAGTATGCTTTCATTGCCCGCTGCGATACTGCCGGTTGAAAGCACGTCCTTGCCGCCATCAATCTCGGCAATATAACCGCCCGCTTCGCGCACCAGCAAGATGCCGGCGGCGATATCCCAAGGCTTCAGATCGCGTTCCCAGAAACCGTCGAACCGGCCGGCAGCGACCCAAGCCAGATCGAGCGAGGCGGCGCCCATGCGGCGGATGCCGGCACTGCGCGGCATGACCTGGTGCAATTCCTTGAGGAAGCTCGCATGGCCGGTCTTGCCGACGAAGGGCATGCCGGTGGCGAAAACGGCCTCATCGAGCTGGGTGCGACCAGCGACGCGCAAGCGGCGGTCGGCAAGCCAAGCGCCACGACCTTTTTCGGCGTGAAACATCTCGTCGGTCGCCGGGTTATAGATCACGCCCGCGACCAGTTCGCCCTCGCGCTCCAGCGCGATTGAGACGGCGAAATGCGGCATGCCGTGCAGATAATTTGTGGTGCCGTCGAGCGGATCGACGATCCAGCGGTGCGATTTGTCCGAGCCCTCAACAATGCCGCGCTCTTCCATCAGGAAGCCATAGCCCGGCCGCGCCGTCATCAGGCGGTCATAGATGATCTCTTCGGACTTGTGATCGGCCATGGAGACAAAATCGGCCGGCCCCTTCTTGGAATATTGCAGGTGTTCGACATCGCGAAAATCGCGATTCAGCTTGCGGCCGGCCCGGCCGGCAACATCGACCATCACTGTCAGAAGGGGAGAAAGCGTGCCCACAGGATCAATCCGCCCGTTTCACGTAAGAACCATCTTCGGTATTGACCACGACGCGCTCGCCGGCACCAACGAAAGGCGGGACCACGATGCGGATGCCGTTCTCCAGCGTCGCCGGCTTGAAGGAGTTGGCAGCAGTTTGCCCCTTCTGGACCGGCTCGGTATCGGTGATTTCCAGCGTCACGAACTGCGGGAGCGTAATGCTGATCGGGCGCTCTTCGTGGAACTCGACCACGACATTCATCCCGTCCTGCAGATACGCAGTGCGTTCCTCGCCGACGAACTCCTTGCGCAATTCGATCTGCTCAAAGCTTTCCGCATCCATGAAGGTCAGCGTCTCGCCGCTATCGAACAGGAAAGTCTGGTCGCGCTGCTCAAGACGGACGCGCTCGACCTTGTCGGCGGCGCGAAAGCGTTCATTGAGTTTGCGGCCGTCGAGCAGGTTCTTCATCTCGACCTGGGCAAAGGCCCCGCCCTTGCCTGGCTTGACGTGGTCAGTCTTCACCGCAACCCAGAGCGTGTCCTGGTGCTGCAGCACATAGCCGGGGCGGATTTCATTGCCGTTGATTTTCATGCCGTCACCTATTGGGAAACCTTGCGCACGACCCTTTGGCCGCAGAGTGGCGCTCTCCTATCAGCGTGCACGGATATCGGCAAGCGGCGCGGCACTCCTGCACTAGCGCAGCGCGGCGACCTGGGCCTGGATGCGTTGCTGTACATCGAGCGGCAAGGCCCGCTCCAGTCCTGCCTGCAACCGGTCGCGATCCGGGTCACCCACGGGCGCACCCAGCGCATCGACCGCGCCCATCAGCGTCCAGCCATAGGCGGTTTCCAGATCCGTCGTCACCCCGTCACCGCGCGCCAGGGCGTAGGCATAGAGAAACTGGCTTTCTGCATCACCGCCGCGTGCGCCCTGCTCAAACCAATAGGCTGCCGCTTCATGGTCGGGATCGCCGCCGCGGCCCTGATACAGCATCAAGCCATATTGGCCTTCGGCGGGCGCATAGCCGCTCTCGGCGGAAATCCGCATCCAGCGCAGCGCCGTGGCGTCGTCCTGGTCACCGCCCTCGCCATTGGCCCACATCATCGCTGCCTGAAACGCCCCCTCGGCATGGCGATTGCTGGCGGCGCGTTCATACCAAGTGCGGGCGCCGGCAGAATCGGCGGCGCCACCAATACCGGCATCGAGCATTTGCGCCAGCTGATACATGCCTTCCGGCGAGCCCTGCTGCGCGGCGCGATCAGCCCATTCGCGGGCCGACAGAGCATCCTGTGGCACGGGGGAATTCTTCAGCTCAAGCGCATAGGCGACCATGGCATTGACATGCCCGCCCCGCGCGGCGCGTTCAAACCAGCTGCGCGGCGATCCAAGGCCGAGCGAGGCATCGCCCAACCGCGCCAGCAGGCCAAGCTGGTAAAGCGCCATGGGTGCTTCCTCGACGGCGGCACGGCGGAACCATTGCGTCGCGGCGGCAAAATCGGGATCGCCGGTCAGCCCGTCACGGGCGATGATGCCGGCCAGCATGGCCGCTTCGGCATTGCCGCCCGCTGCAGCGGTCTCGGCATAGCGCCGCGCCAACTCCCAGTCCTGGCCGATATAGGCGATCTGGGCTCGGTAATAGGCCGCATCAGCGGGATTGAGTGTCGTCGGAACTTCGGCCTCTGTGGCGTCCATGCCGGCAATCGCTGCGTCCTGTACGTCTTGCGGCAGCAGCATCAGTTCGGCGGGGAAGGCCTCCTGCGGCTCAGCGGCAGCGGCGGCAGGGGTTTCGATGTCAAACTGCGCCAGGGCAGGCGCGGCGAGCGCGAGGCCCAGGCAGAGGGCAGAGATTATTTTCATGCCGCCTAACAGCAATGCGATTGCGGCAAGGTCAAGACCACGAGTCGGAAACTGAGGTATTTGTAACTTGGGCTGCGTGCGCTCAGCGCGCCGCGCACAAGGCGTTGAAGCCGATCACGGCAGCGGCTGCCCCTTCCGGATACTGCCAGACCGCCGAGGAAACAGCGATGAAATCGGCCCGTGCCGCGATCAAGGGCGCGGCATTGTCGAGATTGATGCCACCAATGGCGACGCAAGGCAGCTCAAATACTTCGACCCACCATTTGAGCAAATCGATATCGGCCTGATGCGTGACCGCTTTGGTCGTGGTCGGGAAGAAGGCACCGAAAGCGACATAATCGGCGCCCGCCTCGCCGGCCAGCATCGCCAGATGGCGGCTGTCATGGCAGGTCACACCGATGGTGCTTTCCTTGCCAAGCAGGGCGCGGGCCTGCTTGACCCCGCCATCGCCCTGCCCGAGATGCACACCATCGCAACCCAGTTCGGCGGCCAGTTCGGCATCATCATTGAGGATCGCCGCAACGCCGTGCGCTTGTGCGATCGCGATCAGCGGCGGTGCCAGCTGGCGGATTTCGTCGGGCGCATGATCCTTGAGCCGGATCTGCAGCGCAGCGACTTCGCCGCTCGACAGCGCCTCGGCCAAGGTCTCGGCGAATGACGCGTCAATGCGCGGCGGAGTGATGAGATAGAGCTGGGTTGTCATGGCCGCGTTTTGACCGATTTTGCGCCGGGTGGCTAGTGGGCCCGTCGCTCTGCCCGCGCACACCAAAGTCTCCGCGCGGCAAACGGCCGGCGGGTCA
>TARA_R110002051_G_scaffold308629_3_pt1 | contig 89552 bp, 77 predicted proteins | sample TARA_R110002051 | Tara Oceans TARA_R110002051 (sample SAMEA4397023) | marine metagenome | biome: Polar Biome; feature: [MES] marine water layer (ENVO:01000295) within the mesopelagic zone...; material: water (ENVO:00002006), including particulate matter (ENVO:01000060) such...
TTGGGGGGTGGGGATAACATCACGCAAAACTCGTCATCCCGCCCCCCCCCCTGCGCGGGGGCAAACTCCAGTCAGGACCTCGATTTCACAGGCTCCGCACTTGTCACGTCGAGGTCCCGGCGGTTCGCCGGGATGACGTGGGATAGTTGCGTGCGGTGGGGGATAAGTCGCCTACCGCTCCGCCCGGCCCGCCGCTCTTACCCGGCGCGGTGCAGCCAGTCGCTGATCGCCTGGAAGCGCTCGGCATCCCGGCCAGAGGCGGCTCTGGTGGCTGCCGCGAGGTTGGAGGTCAGCATGCGGGTGGTTTGGCCCGTGTCGATGGCGCTGCGGATTTGCGCCGCCAGTTCAGGCGCGACACGGCCGGCGCGCACGAGCTGGTCGAGATAGGCTTGGGCGATGACAGCCTCTTGCGGCCAGACAAAGCGCTGCTGGGTCTGGGGATTGGATTCGTCAAAATGGATCGCTTCGGCTGCGGCGATCTCATTGGCAGACAAATAGGCGCTCGGGACAAGTCGGAGAATATCGAGCCCGCGGACAATTTCCGGAGCGTAGATGCGGCCATTATACCAGTAGGCCGCCCAATTGCCGGCGAGGTATAATTCCTCGGCATCGACCGGGCCGCGATCAAAAAAGGCGATCTCGAACGGATTGTCGGAATCGGTGAAATCAATCATCGAAATGCCGCCGGAATACCAGCCCTGGAGCATGATATCGCGCCCGGGAACCGGAACCAGACCGCCATTATGCGCGACACAGTTTTCGGTGGCGGTCTGCCCGTTCGGGATTTTGAAAAATCCGCGTGTTACCAGCCCGTCCTCGGTGATGTCGGCGACGATATCCGCGCCCCACCGATCCGGGTCTTCGCTCTGGCAGCGCGCGCCGAGACCGCCGCCCCACTCATCGGTGAAGACGATTTTCGAAGCGGCATTATTGAAGATCGCCGCGTGCCAATAGACCATATTCGGATCGGAAGTTTCGCTGATCCGGACCGGGTTTGCCGGATCGCGAATATCGATCAGAATCCCGTTTCCGCTACAAGCGCCGGCTGCCAGCCCGGCCTCGGGATAGGCGGTGATGTCGTGGCATTGATTGGTGGAGCCGGTTTCGCGCTCCTGGCCCTCGTGCACGCCGCCCGCCCACAATCCGGCGATAGCACCGGTCTCGGCATCGGCGAACAGGCGCGGACGCTCAATAATGGCGGCCTGTTCCGGTGCGTCGAGCGCGACGCGGATAATATCAATGGAATAGCGCGCCGTATCGGGATTTTCGTCCGGCTCGCCATCGGAGCAGATATCGAGTTCCTCGGTCGGGCGCACGCTCGATGTGGCGGAATTATAGATATAGAGCACGTTCGGATCGGTCGGGTCGGGCACCAGGGTGTGGGTGTGCGATCCGCGGCAGGTCTGGACAGCGGCGATCTGGCGCGGGGCCGTGATATCGCTGATGTCGAAGATCTGGACGCCGCGGAAACGCTCAGCGCTGGCATCACCCTCGATCTCGACACCGGTGCAATCGAGCCGCGCGCGGCGATCCTCGACCGAGCGGAAAACCAGATTACCGTGAATGCTGACATCGCCCTGCCCGCCCGGACAGACGACGGAGAGAACCAGTTGAGGCTCGGCATCGCCCTCGGCCTCGAACACGTTGAAACCGTGCCAATTGCCCAGCACGATACGATTGCCGGAAAACGCGACATCGGTATTGGCGAAGGAGATCGGGCTTGGTGGTCTTGCGACCTCTTCGCCGGCCTCGGCCGCGATTGCCAGCGCCCTTTCGACCGCCGGCGCCCACAGCGCTTCCGGATCATTAAACCCGGCCGGCGTCGGAACTTCATGCAACAGTTCCAAATTCCAGATCGCCGTGCCGGCATCGTGCAGCCCGGCGGTCAAGTCCTCGCGGCTTGGCGGCGGCGCGTATTCCACGGCCGTGGCAGCGGCGGCATCAGGTGCGGTTTCCGTCGCGGGCTCCGAACAGGCGGTGAGGCCGAGCGCGAGCGCGGCAATCGAGGCAGTGCAATTGAGATAGTTCATAGTTTTCCCCTCAGCCGATTTCGGCCAGCATGGCGCGCATGCGCTGAATTTCAGTGGATTGATCGGCGATGATGGCGGTCAAAAAATCGGACATTTCCGGGTCCTCACCGCCACCGGGCTCGTTGAGCAACGCTTCGACCATGCCGATCGCGCCCTGGTGATGTTCAATCATGCCGGTCAGAAAGAGTTCGTCGAATTGTCGCCCCTCGGCCGCGGTCAGTTCGACCATCTGCGCCGGTGACAGCATTCCGGGCATCAGCGGCGTGGTCGACGGCATCGAGCCCTCGCCAGCCATGTGACCGGCTCCGTGGCCAGGCATTTCGACGGCCTCGCCCCGGCGTGTCAGCCAAGTCTGCATCATGGCGATCTCGCCCGTTTGCGACAGGGCGATGCGTTGGCCCAGCAGGCGAACGCGGCGATTGCTCGTGCGCGCCTCGATCAATCCGCCCATCTCCACGGCCTGGCTGTGATGGACGATCATGTGTTGCATGAATCGGGCATCGGCCGGCGTGTAATGGCTGCGCCCAAGCTCCAATGATTGCTCTGCCGTGATTTCGCGGCTGGGTGCGCCCGGCGCGCCAGGCTGCATGATCGGCGCGGTCTCGTCCGGCTGGGCGGGAAAAGCGGCAGGACAAAGCAGGACGAAGGCCGCGAGAACCGGCAACGTCTGCAAAAGCCCCTTGCGACGGAATTTCATTGGTTCGCCCCCGCGCTCTATGCCCTCGCCATGCAAGCCGAGCGAACTTTAGACGTTCTGGGGACGAGGGCAAGTTGGGTCTGGCAAAAGGGGACATGCCCGCCCCTCACCCTTCCCGATACGGGTCCGCCTGGCTCTCGAACAGTTCCCCATAGAGCCCGCCCGCCGCGATCAGCGCGTCATGGGTGCCGGTTTCGATCAACTGGCCCTTGTCGAGAACGATGATCTGGTCGGCGGTGCGCAGATTGGACAGGCGGTGGGAAATCAGGATGACGGATTTGCCATCCAGCGGGCGCTGCATGAACTCGGCCTCGGCGGCGGGGTCCATCGCGGCGGTCGGCTCGTCGAGGATGAGGATATCGGCCTCGTCATTGAGATAGGCACGCGCCATGGCGAGGCGTTGCCATTGCCCCCCGGAGAGGTCATGGCCGTCGATGAAATGGCGCGACAGCCTCGTGTCGAGGCCGGCCGGCAGTTCGGCAATCAAATCCTCGGCCAAGCCGAGCCGGGCCGCTCGCGCCAGATTGTCCGCATCGGTTTGCGCCAGGCCCAGTCCGGCGGCGATATTGTCGCGTGCGCTCAGCTTGTAATTCATGAAGGGCTGGAACATCACCCCGAGCCGTTTCGCCAAGGCGCCGCGCTGCCACTGCCGCAGATCCAGCCCATCGAGCGTCACCCGGCCACTATCGGGCGCATAGAGCCCGGTGGCGAGCTTGACCAGGGTGGTCTTGCCGGAACCATTGGCACCGACAATGCCAAGGCGGGCGCCATGGGGCAGATGGAAGCTGATCGTGTCCAGCGCCGCGCGCTTGCGACCCGGATAGCGATAGCTGACATTTTCAAAGCGCAGACCATCGCTCGGGTCCGGTCCGGCGGCGGCGCCGCTGGTCCGATCCTCCTCGGGCAGGGCCATCACTTCAAACAAATTGGCGACATAGAGCAGATCCTCGACGACGCCGTTGAAGGCCGCCATCAGGGTTGAAACATTGGTCTGCCCTTGCTTCAACAACCCGACCAGCATTGTCATCTGGCCCAGGGTGATCGCGCCGCCAATCGTCACCCAGACGATCCAGACCTTGCCACCGAGAAAGACTGCCGAGCTGAGCACGCCGAGCGCCGCTGCGATCCAGGCCTGACGCGCATGCAGGGCACTGTCGGCGCTGTGCAGGCTTTCGAATAATTCGCCATAGCGGCGCAGCAATTCATCACCGAAGCCGAAATGAAGCCGTTCACGTGCCGCCGCCTCGGTGGTGATCAGGCTTTCCAGATAGCTGCGATCACGCATTTGCGGCGAACGGCCAGTGTAAAAACGGTAGGCGGTGCTTGCAAAGCGCAGATTGCCGATGAAGAGCGGCAGGCCGCCCGCCACCACCAGCACGAACAGCCAGGCCGAGAAGCCCCACAGCAGTGCCGCGACCGAGACCAGGGTCACGGCCTGCTGGGCACCGTCGAACAGGCGATTGACCAGATTATAGGGCCGGCTCGCCGCGTATTGCCGGGCCAGCAGCAATTGCTGCTGGATCGTCGCATCCTCGACCTGAACCAGCGACAACGCCGCCGACTTGCCGAGAATCAACGAGGTGACGGCGAAACCGAGCTCAGCGTGCAGTCGTGTCTTGTAGAAAACCAATATCCGGCGCGCGGCCAACAGGACAGCGAGTGTCGCCGCTTCGGCTGCAACCCAGATCAGGGCAAGATCGCGATCAATCGGGTCGGCGCTGGCCATCGCGGTGACGACCCCGTCGATCACCAGTTTTGAAAGATAAAGCGCCAGCGCCGGCAACAGCGCGACGAACAGGTTCAGCGCGCCGATCAGCAGGGTCAGGCCCGGGCTGGTCTTCCATGTCAGTGCGAAGGTCCGCCAAGCGTATTTCGCGCCGGTAGCAAGGCCTGGAGCCGGCGACGCCGCAAATTCCTCCGACGGGCCGGTTTCAGCCATGGCTTATCAGGCCACGCGGGCCGCTTGCCGCTGCGGTTCGGCATCGGCCAACATCAGTGCTGACATGACGGCACCATTGTGCGGGAAAGGCGCTGCGGGCACCGGCCGGCCGAGAAACTCGGCCAGCTTGCCAAAGCCTTCGCCGGAACAGATATCGATGATCAGCAGATCCTCCGGGCGGTCCTTGAAATACTCCATCACCGAGCGAACGTGCGCGTCGTAGACGGCGGCGAACCGCTCCGGGTCATAATTATAACAGCCATAGACCGCAGCCCGCAGGAATTGCCGCATCCGCAGATGGACATCCTCGTCCGGGTCGTCGAACTCCTTGAAGGCCGGGCGATTATACCAGTGGCGGGCACACGAGGCGAGCCAGCTCTCGCGATCACGCACGGTCAGGACGAATTTGCTGCCCGGATAGAGTTTGTCGAATTGCGGGTAGAAGGGAATGGTCGTGATATCGGTCAGCCCGTCGAGATCGCGCAGGATCGTCAAGTCATACTGGGCGTTGGACAGCTCCACATAGGTGTCCTCGTCAATCGGATAGTGCGAGCAATCATAGCCAAGCATTTGCAGCGCGCTGGTCAGGCTGCGCGTCCCGGTCCGGCTGAGGCCGAGACCGAAGATCTTCGGCTTCGAAGCTTTCTGGCCATAGCCCACCCGGTTGCGGTTATCGCTCAGCCAAGTGTCGAGCTCCTCTCGGGTGAAGTCACCCTTGTCGGCAATGCCCATCCGCGCGAGTTCGGCCGTGGCATGCTGCGGCAGTGCCTCGATAAATTCATGCACCTCCTGCGGCGTCGCCGAAGCCGGCACCGACGCGCTGGCAAAGTCGACGGCGTGGCGGGCAATCGTCAGGTCACACATCACGCCCGGCTCGGTCTTCCAAGCCTTCATGGCACGGATCAGGCGTTGGCGCTGTTCCTTGGTCCGGCTGCGCAGCTGGCGCAGGGCATATTTCATGAAGACGTGGTGATAGGACTGGAAGTGATCGTGCAGAATATCGAAATTGCGGAATTGCTTGCCCGCCCCCATCGGCTTCATCGCCAGATTGCGCAGGCGCGATTCCGGACGGAGCACGTATTTCAAATCATTCTCCGGCACTTTCGTCGCCGCCATCGCCCGCACGACATCAATGCGTGTGATGTGGACGCCGCAATGCAGCCGGCCGCGGAAACGGTCGCTGACATAGGAATCGACATAGGGCGCATCGCAGGCATCGATGAAAGCGCGCATATCCTCGAGGATCAGGCAGTCGGCATCGACATAAACGACGTAATCGCAATCATGCTCGATGCTGAGCATCTGATTGACGCATTCCGTGAACGGACGCACATCATTGAGAATGAACGTGTTTTCGGGCCGGATATGTTCCTGCGCCAAGGCCAGAGCGACGTCGCGGGTGCGCTCGTCAATCTGCCGGAAAACGAGGTCAACTTTTGCCATAACCGTTCAAACTCCAACACTGAACTGTGCATTAAATTCGCCAGCGAGCGTCTCGAACAAGGCCAGATGGGCCGGGTCGAGTTCGTGCTTCCAGCGCAGATCGAGTTCAATCCCGCCGGAATGATTCTCGTAATAGCCACTTGTCCGATCCGTCAGGGAGACAAAAGCCTCGTCGGGATCGTCAAAACGCGTCTTTGCAGCGATGAACTGGGTGCCGCTATTTCCGCCCAGCACATGGTGAGACTGCTCGGCGAAGCGCAGCATGGCCGGCTCGAAATCGATCTGAATCAGGTCGCACACCCGGCGGACTTCCGCCTCGGTCTGCGTCGACAGGCTTTCATAACTGATCTGCAATTTGGGCCCCTCGAAGGCGTCGAACACTGCCTGGCTCGATGCCATTTTCCCCATCCACTGCACAATTTGCGCCTCAGCCCCACGCTCCGGATATTTCCGGATTCGCGAATTGACCACGGCGCGTCCGTCTCGGGTCAGGAATAGCAAACAGGCCTGCCCGCCCGACTTGTCCATCTCGGCGGCACGCGCCTCGATCCAAGCCTCATCTTTTGTAGAATCGATGATGACTGTGCGATGAACGTGAGCGGAAATCTGTTCATAAAGCGGATTTTCGCGATCCCAGCGGAAGCCGGCCCAAACCTCGCAGCCCTCGCCGCAAATCTTGCACACACGCTTGCGCAAAGGTTTGTTCTCATCGCCGAGATTGCGAACCTTGGCGCCCTCGCCGACATAGAAGGCCTGCGAGTGACTGCCCAGAATCATGCCCAGCAGGGTCGATCCGGAATGCCCCGCGCCGCACATAAGCACGGCTTTCAGCTCGTCAACGCGATTCATGACACCCCCTCGATCGGCCAATCCTGCCTCAAACGGACCGATCACCCCTATTTGGCGATGTGGAACCCCAAATCCAGTTCCACTGCAAGAGAAATTGCATCCATGACGATCAACAAGCACGAACCGCTGGCGGCGGCATCCTGCCACATGGTATTGCGTCGCGGTCGCGACTATACGGCAATCGTCCCCACAAAGCGGAGTAATAACATGTCACGTGCCCTATTACCCGTGCTCGCCTCGCTGGCGCTGGTCGCCTGCGGGAATAGCGCAGATTCGCCCTCTTCAGCCGCCGCCGCGACCCAGGGCGATGCCCAATCGGCCAATACTGTCGCCGTGGCAGATAGCCCGGCCGAAATTGCTGCGACCACTCACCGTGCAGCTGAGACGCCGACCGGTCCCGCTCCGGCTGTGCTGGCGTCAGCCGATGCCGATCTCGACAATGGGCAGCGCCAGTTTCGCCGTTGCCAGTCCTGCCACACCATCAATGAAGGCGGTCGGAACACGGTCGGCCCCAATCTCCACGATGTGTTTGGCCGCCCCGCCGCCAGTGCGGAAGGGTTCAGCTACTCCCGAGCGCTGAGCGAGTCGGGCCTGACTTGGGATCACGACACGCTCGACGCCTGGATCGAGAACCCGCATCGACTCGTGCCGGGCACCCGGATGAGCTTCGTTGGCTTGCGCGATGCCGATGATCGCCGCGATGTGATTGCCTATCTCGAATCGATGAACGCGAGCGAGGACTAGAAGCGACGCCAGACTGACAGGAAGAATGCGCGCTCGTCGATCGTGTTGCGACCGGCGGGGGTCAAAGTCGCACCAAGGTCGTATTCTAGCCCACCGATTTCACGGCCGACGGAGAGCTGCAGCTTGTGCTGCTCGAATTCACGGGCGTCCGGGCGGGGCGTATCCAGACTCCAGACCGAAAACTCTTGCGCGAAGACGTGCCAACGCAGGGCGGGTTGCCAGCCCAGGGTCAGGTCAAGCCGGGCCTCATCGGAATATCCACCCTCCCGCCGGCGGTAGGCGAGTTGGGCATCAGCGAACAGGCGGGAGGACAAATTTCCGCCCCATAGCGCCCGCGCCTCCCAGGCATTGCCGCCATCGCCCAAGGGTTGGTCGGAGATGTTTTCGCCTTCGCCGGGTAGTATCGCCATAGCTTCCACGGACACTACTTGCCGACCTGTCACAAATAATGACCGGCGCAGGCCGATCTCGGTCGCGGAAAAGCCGCGCGCGCTATCAAAGTCCGCTCCGCTCCGACGTTCTACCGTCTGCCATGCAGCCCGCGTCACCAGAGTGATGCGTTCGGTCAGCCCATATTCGAGATAGAGCGCAAGCTCGTCCTTGTAGAAATAACCATCATCTTGACGCTCTCCCGCATCGTCGAAAGACAGCTCGGCACGATCATGCAATGTCGTGGTGATCAGGAGCCCCTCGCCGCGCGGTTGCGGCCACGCCCCGGGATACGCGGGAGCCGTGGCCGCAAACAGCGACAGCGCAGCGATCAGGTGTCGAAGCCAGGGCTTTCGCGGCGAACGCGGTCGAGCAGTGCAGCCCAGCCAATTTCCTTGAAGAACTCGTTGCCGGAGATCTCCGAGGACTGGCCGAATACCCGATCCTGCATCTTCTGATCCCATTCGATCAGCTCTCCGCCGGCTTGTGCCATCACCTGGATACGACACGCACGCTCCAGTATGTAAATTCTAATATACGCGCTAAACGGGTGATCGCCAACCGCCAACGTGCCATGGCTGGAAAGGATCATCAGATTCTTGTCGCCCAGATCGGCCACGAGGCGTTTCTTTTCATCAGCTTCCAGCGCGATTCCCTCATAGCCGTGATAGGCGACATCATTGAAAACATTCATCGCGAGCTGGGAAATTGGCCGCAGGCCACCCTTCTGCGCCGCCACGGCAACACCCGCATCGGAATGAAGGTGGAGCGCGACGTGAACATCTTCGCGCGCCGCATGAATGGCCGAATGAATGGTGAAACCCGCCGGATTGATGCCGTAGCGCGAGGGCGGCAGCACATTGCCGTCCAGATCGACCTTCACCAGATTGGAGGCAGTCACATCCTCATAGAGAAGGCCGAAGGGGTTGAGCAGAAAGTGCTCCTCCGGACCGGGGACACGCATTGAGATATGGGTGAAGAAAAGATCGTCCCAGCCATGCATGCGCACGAGCCGGTAGAGCGCGGCCAGATCGCAGCGCGCTTTCCATTCCTCCGCCGACACCTGGTCTTGCACCGATACTGCCGCTTGATCGTCCATGAAGGCCTCCCGCTCAAAATTTTCTGTTTTTGTCTGCACCAATCATCGGCCGACGGGCCGATCCGGTCAAATGTCCTTTGCCAGCCGCAGGCCGGAAAACTGCCAGCGCGTCTGAGGTGGAAAAAAGTTGCGATAGGTCGGCCGCACATGCCCCATCGGCGTGGCGCAGGATCCACCGCGCAATACGTATTGGCCAGACATGAACTTGCCATTGTATTCGCCGACGGCACCGGCCGCCGGACGGTAGCGCGGATAGGGCGCATAATCCGACCGAGTCCATTCCCAGACGCCGCCAAACATCTGGCGCAAGCCCTCGCCCGGTGTCGAGACGGCCGGGTGAGCGGAAAAGCCCGGAAGGGCAAAACATCCATCAGGGCCAGCCGCGCGCAAGGCGGCATGCTCCCATTCGCGCTCGCCGGGCAGACGCGCCCCGGCCCATTCGGCATAGGCGCAGGCCTCGTAGAAGCTGAGATGCGCCACCGGCGCGTCGGCGAGCGGGACAGTCTCGCCATGCAAGGTGAACTCCAGCCATTCACCATCCTGCTCACGCCAATAGAGCGGCGCGCGCCAGCCCTCAGCTTCGACGCGGCCCCAACCATCGGACAGCCAGAGCGAGGGCGTGTTGTAACCGCCATCTCGTATGAAGGCGGCAAATTCTCCATTCGTGACCGGACGGTCGGCCAAGGCGAACGGGGTCAGAACGGCCTGGTGAGACGGACCTTCATTGTCGAATTGGAATGGCGCGTCCTCGATCCCGAAGGCGAATACGCCGCCATCGAAGCCGATCCAGGACGCCAGTGCCTCAGGCGCCGACGATATCGAGGCCAATCGTTCAGGGAAGGCAACCGGGCCAAAAGGGTGCCGAGACAGCACGTGCTTGATATCCGTGAGGATCAATTCCTGATGCTGCTCCTCATGCGCCAGTCCTAGACGAAGCAAAGGCTCGATAGTGAAAAAATCTTGATCCTGGTCAACGCGAAGTAAACGCTCCATCGCCGAGTCTACATGCCGACGATATCCCAGCACATCTTCCAGCCCCGGTCGCGAGAGAAAACCGCGCTCCGCACGGGCATGCCGCGTGCCGATCGAGTTATAGTAAGAGTTGAACAAATAGTTGTAATTACTATCATATTCTACGTAGCCTTCGAGATGTTCCTGCAGCAGGAACGTCTCCCAGAACCAGCTGGTATGGGCCAAATGCCATTTGGTCGGGCTGACGTCCGGCATCGTCTGGATCGCCATATCCTCCCGATCAAGACACTCTACCATGGCTTGTGTATTCGCCCTCACATGCGAATATTCAACCAAGGGTGTTGGCCGAGTTTTGTCTTTCATTTTTACTTCGACTCCCCAACAGCCTCATTAACAAGTTTTCAAGGCCAGTCCGCCTTAATGCGATGTAACAATAAACAATCACACGCCAGGTCCATGGTCAGCAACTCCGCGCACGCTATCGCCCAACTCGCCCAATTGCGAGACCCCACGAAACGCCAGCAATTGGCGCTCGGCGTCACGGAAATGTGCCTGGCGCAACAGCTTTCGCCCACTGCCGAGCCCATCGCGGGCGAGCTTCTGATCACGCTCTCAAGCGCCATCGACACCAAGACCAAAATCGCGATGGTCGAAAAGCTGTCGGCCTCCGACTGGGCACCGCATTCTGCCATCCGCCACTTCGCCTTTGACGAGATTGAAGTTGCCGGCATCGTCATACGCGAGAGTTCATTGCTCAGCGAGCAGGACCTGATTGCCCTCGCGCAAACAGGCTCCCCGGAGCATCGGCGCCACCTCGCCAGCCGGGCCAATCTTTGCCTGTCTGTGACTGACGTTCTCGCCAAGCCGGCTGAGGCGGTGATCCTGCGGGCCCTCGCCAATAACGACACGGCCCAGATCAGCGAATCGACACTGAATATCTGCCTGACCGTTGCCAAGGATCATCTGAAATTGCGCGAGGCGCTTGCCCGCCGCCATGATCTGTCGACCGATTACGCGACCCAACTTTGTATCATGCTGCCGGAAAACTGGCGCGAGGAATTATACCGCCGTTTCGGATTGGACAAGGATCGAGTCGAAGGCCTTGCTGTCAAGGCTGCTCTGAGTGCCACGCCAGCCGGAATCGATAGCGAGGCGGCAAAGGCCGTGGATGCTGCCGAGGAGTCGGAAAAGCTGACAGGCCAATTCGCGCTGACAGCGCTGAAAGCGGGCCGGGAAGCCGTATTTGACCATGCCGTGGCCCGTCTGTGCGGCCTGACACCGGCGCAATGGCGCGTCGCACTGACAATGGGCGGTGTCCGGGCTGCCGCGATGGCCTGCCAGGCCTGCGGGCTTGATCGCACCGCCTATCCGATCGTCCACCGTGCGCTGCAACGGTCCGGTCGCATGCACCAACAGCTTGAAGGCGACGCGATGAATGCCGCCGCCAATGTGTTCCGCATGTATGGCGCGCAGAAAGCTGCGAAAGTCTTGCGTCAACTCGGCAGCAGGGCTTGAATGGGCTCCGGCTTACACGGACCTCCCCTTGACCCCTTCCCCGTCTTTCGCATTCCTCGCCAGCCCAAGACCCGATGCCAAGGCCGCCAAAGCCCGCCTTGAAGCGCGTTACGGCCACGTCCCATTGCCCGAGGCCGATATCATCATCGCACTCGGCGGCGATGGCATGATGCTCGACGCCCTGCACGCCGCGATGAGAAGCGGCGCAAAGGTCTACGGCATGAATTTCGGTTCCGTGGGCTTCTTGATGAATGAATTCCGCGAGGACGACCTTCCCGATCGCTTGGCCAATGCGGAGCATGCCCGGTTGCACCCGCTGCGCGCGACCGGCGAAGATGTCTATGGCCACCCCTTCCAAGCCTTGGCGATCAATGAAGTCTCGCTGCTGCGCGGAACCCGCCAGACCGCGAAAATCACGATCAAGATCGACGGACGCCCCCGCATGAGCGAGCTTCAGGCTGACGGCGTCATGGTCGCAACGCCGGCCGGATCGACCGCGTATAATCTCTCCGCTCATGGCCCCATCCTGCCGCTCGATTCCAAGGTTCTGGCCCTGACGCCGATCAGCGCATTCCGACCACGCAGATGGCGCGGCGCACTGTTACCTCACACGGCCAAGGTCGGATTTGAAATCGTCGAACCTCGGCTGCGCCCGGTCCATGCGGTCGCGGACAACCAGGAATTCCGGGAAGTCGCTTGGGTCGATGTCGTCGAGGCCGATGACGTCACCCTGACGACCTTGTTCGATCCCGGTCGCGATCTGGCGGAACGCATCCTCGCGGAACAGTTCGAAAGTTAGGCGTATTTAGGGGGACGTTAAGCACCCGGCCTTACGGTAGCGGATACGCATCGAACCAAAATCACACCGGCGACACGATGAAGATAGCGCTCGAAGAAATCCTGACACAAACCCGCGTGTTGGTCGTGGACGACAACGCTGCGCTGCGCGGCGTATTGCGCGTCTCCCTGCAGTCTTTCGGGTGCCCCAGGGTCATCGAGTCCGGCACCGTCACCCATGCCCTTGAGATATTGAAGACCCAGCCCGTCGACCTCGTCATCACCGACTGGAAGATGAAGCCACGCGACGGCCTCGAGCTGGTGAGCAGTGTCCGATCGCCAATGACCAGCCCGAGCCCCGGCCTGCCGATCATCATGCTCACGGCCTATGACAGCACGGACCGCATCCGCCAAGCGCGCCGCGTTGGCGTGAATGCCTTCCTGATCAAGCCAGTAACCGCCGCCGCGCTGGCCGCTTGCCTGCGCGACGTCCTGACCGGTGATAACGGTTTGGTAGAAACAGATTCCTATGTCGGCCCCGAGCGCCGGCAAGCAACACGCACGGAGCAGTCCGGTTCCAATACCGAACGCTCAGCTTCCGTTTGAGAGGACCTCACTGATGGCCAAAACCAATTCCGATGTCGAAATGATCGCCGCGCCAAACATGCTGCAGATCAAGATCGGTGGTCCGATTGGTGCAGTCGACATGCACCTGATCGAAAAGGCCGAGGGCGCCCTGCAAGCCATGCGGTCCGATTTCGTGCTCTGGCTTGAAGACGAAGTCGAGAAGCTCGAAAAGGCGGCGGTCGTTGTCCGCGAGAAGGGCTTGAAAGGCAAGGAAGGCGAAGATCTCTTCATCCGTGCGCACGATTTGCGCGGTCTGGGATCCACCTATGAGTTCCCACTCATCACGCGCCTGGCCTCATCAATGACCAAGCTGATCGATATTCCTGAAAAGCGTCAAGTCGCGCCGCTCGGACTCGTCCTGGCACACGTCAACGCGATTCGCGCCGCGCTGGTTCAGAATATCCGTGACAGCGGCGATCCGATCGCCGACGAACTGGCCGGCGAATTGGAAGCGATGGCAATTGCGTTTGAAGCGCCCTGGAAAGACTAGACTCAGCCCGTCGCAGCGAGGGGCTGAGCGTCCTCGGCGAAGCGGCGCAGCATATAGTCAAGATCTTCGTCCGGAATACCCTGGAAGCGCGTAATCGCACGCTCCGCCAACACGCGCCGGAAATGCTCCCGGCCCTCGCCATCATGCGGCATCTCTGTGGAATGATAGACATCGAGTCCGGCACGGATCGCCGGGTAGAGCCGCGGCGGCATGCCGGTGCGGTCATAGATCGCACGCAATCCGAGCGGTCCGGCGTCGTGAACCAACAGCCAAGCCTTCGCATGCGGCAGGCCCGACAGCTCGGCAAAGGCATGCTCAACAAACACGACATGACCGCGGAACAGGGCCCGCAAGACCAGTGACGGTGTCAGTCGGCTATTCATGCGCAATTGCTGCACGAAATGCTTGGGATTGTGCGCCAGGCCAGCCTGGTCGACGAGATCGACAGTCGCGCGTTCGCGCGCGCCTTCAGCGATCTCGACAGCGAGTTGTGGCGGCAAGGCATGAGTTTTGACCAAGCGAGCTAGGGCCTGGTCGCTGATGTGAGAGATCAGTCGCTCGGTGATATCCAGCGGCAGGTGTGATCGGGCCACGAAAGCATCCATCACCGGCTGGTTTTCGCAAAACTCACTGAAGGCGCGCTGATAGGCCGCCTCATCGAAATCGGCACCATCATTGGAGGCCGCGATGCCAACCGCCTTCTCGTCGGTCGAATCCAGGATCTCGTGGACAACGATCGCGGAAACATGATCGCGAGCGGCGACGGCGCAGAGCTTCGCAGAACTGGCTGACCGCAAAACTTCGATCAGGTCCTCATCAGTCAGCATCGGGGAGGATAACAGTACCGGTGCAGCAACTGAATCGACATCGGCCGCGAGACGAACAGCAAGGTCGTGCGGCAGATTGGGGGATTGCCGCAGCGTCACGGCCAAAGCGCGGCGTACGAGCTCCGCAGCATCGCGGGCGATCAATTCGAGGATATCGTGCGCGGCGGCGCGTTCGACCTCGGTCAGGTTGGCGGTGTCGATCCGATGACAGATCTTGCGTGCCGCGAGGGCACGGTCTTCGACGGTCTCACCGCGAACCAGGCGGCGGACATCGGTCTCGTTCAGGCGATTTCGCAGCGCGACGACAGTCATGATTTTCCCGAATTCTTTCAGAACTTAATGAAATCTAACTCCGACATGCTTAATGAAAGCTTGCCGCATGCCGGTCCGGTTCACGATTCTCGGACGCGGCCAGCGGTCGGAGCGTCAAGCGATGCGAGAATTTCGACCAAGGCCGGCGATAATTCGCCATCACCAACCCGGAAACTGCCGGGATTGAGCGCCCCGGAATAGACGCCCGATGGCGCCCCCGATCCAGGGCGAGGCGTGGAGGTACGCTCAATCGATTGCGTAGAGATTGCAACGACCGGCCGCTCCTGGGTCAAAGATGCGAGCACTTCGCTTGCCGAACGCGAGCGGCCGCCATCGTAAAAAATCGGGCGATTGGCACGGGCCGCCTGGGGAAATAATTCGTCGGCGGGCACGGCAGGAGAACGCTCTGCTGCGGCGATCAGACCCGCAGCGCCCTGCGCACCGAGAAAATGCGCGGCGTAGAGCTCGCCGCCCGATGCCGGACGGCCCAAGCGCGACTGGATGACTTGCGCGTTTTCGGATGCCAGTTCGCCAGCCATCCGCGCGGCGGTTTCCGGATCAAAGCGCAAATCGAGAATCCGTTCACGTTCAGCCGGGTCTGCGACGGCGAGCCTGCCGTCCTGCCCCTGCGTGATCGACTGTGCGGCATCGCCATGACCATGTTCAGCCCCATGGCGTTGCATAACGCCGAGCCAGGTCTGCTCGATGAATTGATACATGCCGGCGGCGCTCGAGGACGAGGCCTGCGCGTCGGCGTCGAAATTGCTTTCCCGCGCGGCGGTCCGCAGCAGGAAATTAAAGTCAGCGCCGGTTTCCTGCGCTGCCTGACGGATCAGGCGCGTCGTGGATTCCTGCTGGTTTATTTCAATCGGGCTGACCACGTCAGTCCTCCACCGCAATTTTCTGAATCGATTCGAAGCCCAGCATTGCGCCCGGCGGCCTAACCCCGCGTTAACGATGATCATGGCGCACTCGCGCCGGACTGTGGTAATATTGAGTTGAGGGACTGAACCGGATTGGAGTTTACGATGCCCCGTATCCATTTTGCTGTCGCGCTCGCCATTGCTGGTGGGCTGGCTCTGAGCGCACCCGCGGCGGCCGAACGACTTCGCTTGGTCAATATCAACGGCTATAGCGTGATCGATAACGAGCACATGATGCTCCAGGGCGGCGTTAGCCACTCCTATTTGGTGACGCTGCGCCATCGCTGCCCCGGCCTTCGCTTCGGCGTCGAGGTTGGCCTGAGCTTTCCATCGACCACGACGCTCTACACGCCCTTCCTCGAATATGTTTACACCACCGACGATGTGCGCTGTTTCATCGACACAATCGAGCCGATTGAAAACGTCGATGCCGCTCGGGCACTGATCGAACAGCGCGCGACCGAGGCCGAAGCCGCCCAATAGCCGCGGCTAGTGGTCAAAATATTCGCAGAGTGACGATGCTCGGTGGACACGCGGTCGACGAGTACCCAACGTGTACCGTATAGCCGCACCGACTCGGTCGAGCCGTGCCTGGACTGAAAAACTCGCTGGGCGGAGCCAACGAAGCCGCCAAGCTTTGCGTCCGATCACGCCGGGAACTCCAGACAATTTGTACTACGTCGGTTAATCGCTGGAAAACCATTGGATTCATTTCCAGTTTGGTAACCAAATAAATTAGTCACGGTTTAGCCTCCCGCTGCCATTGTCCTGAGAACGCAACAAGTTTGTGTGCATTTCAGCAAGGGGTATCGAGATGAAAAATTTTTGGCGTAATGGGGTGGCCGTCTCGGTTCTCGTACTCGCGCTCGCGGCCGGACCGGCGGAAGCTGGCAATGGAAATAGTGGAAAGCCGCCCAAGCGTGATCCAGCGCCTGTGAGTGATCCCGCGCCTTCGCCGGCGCCGGCGGACACCACAACACCGGCCAATGATGGGTCGGGCGCGTTGATCCTGCCATTCCGTGGAGATATTGATCCCTTTCACGGCGACATCGACCCCTTCAACGGCGACATCAATCCGTTCCGCGGCGACATCAATCCCTTCTACGGCGATATCAGTCCGTTCTGGGGCGATATCAGCCCGTTCTGGGGCGATATCGACCCGTTCTCCGGCGATATCAGCCCGTTCTGGGGCGATATCGATCCTTTCCACGGCGACATCAACCCCTTCTGGGGCGATATCGCGCCCTTCTGGGGTGATATCGGGCCGTTCTGGGGCGATATCAATGCCTTCTGGTCGAGCATAGATCCTGGCGCCCCGGGCTCCAGCAGCGATTATAACCGGCTGCACCGCGCCCTGGACACCATGTTTGCCCGGGCGGACCAGGTTTTCGGCGATGCCGTGAGAGCGGAAACGGGCCAAAACTTCAATTCCGGTTTTCTGCGCAACCTGCTGGCCGAGTTCAATATCAACCCGGCCGATCGCGATTCACTTGCCACGGTCACCGCTGAGACACGCTCCCGTTTCTTCCTCGCCTTCTATGATGGCCTGATGGCATATTCCGGCACGGACCGTGTCGATCACTGGATGGCGTCGATCAACTGGACCCCGGCCCTGTCCCAAGCTGCTCGCGGTGGCGAAGGCGCCAAGGTCACCATGATCGATTTCGGCTTTGCCAGCGATGAAGCGGCCGAAGCCGCCAATGTTCATGTTCGCAATGGCGTCGGGACGTCCTCCTTTTATCACGGTGCCGCCGTGGCCAGCCTGATCAATGGCGCCCATGACGGCGTCGGCGTGATGGGAATCGCCCCCGATGCCAATGTCTCGCTGTACAACCCGTTCGATGACAGCAATTCGACCGACTGGGCCAGCCTGACAGACGGCGTTACCCGCATGGTGCGCGGTCACCCGGACGTCATGAATCTGTCGCTCGGTGTCAGCGGCTGGGTGTTGCATCCAGAGTGGAATAATGTCTTCGGCGACAAGACGATCAATCGCATGGGTCAAGACACGCTGTTTGTGATGGCCGCCGGCAATGATGGCATCAGCCAGACGACTGATGTCGCGTTCGACCTGACCAATCTGTTCGGCAATTTGCTGCTGGTCGGCTCAGTCGATCCGAATAACCAGATATCGTCATTCTCGAACCGTCCTGGTACAGCCTGTGTCACGACTGGTGGGCAATGCAGCGAAGGTCAACGCCTGATGGACCGCTTCCTGGTTGCACCCGGTGAGCTGATCCTGGTCTCCGATGGTATGGGTGGCACGATGCGGGTCAGCGGCACATCCTTCGCCGCCCCATTGGTCACTGGCGCTGCTGCGCTGATCGTGTCGGAATGGGAATGGCTCGGCGCCCAGAATGTTGGTGACATCCTGCTGCTGTCGGCCCGCGACCTCGGCGCCCCTGGCGTTGACGAAGTTTATGGCCACGGCCTGCTCGACGTGACGGCTGCAATGTCGCCGCTCAATCGCGACAATCTTTATTATATCGACAGCGAGGGTAGCCATGTCCGCGTTGGCGAAATGGGCATCGTCGCAGGGCAACTCAGCTTCGCCCATTCCGATGCCGCCCGTCTGACCGTGTTCGAAGACCTCAATGATACCTATCGCGACTTCGAGGTATCACTCGACAATGTGACACGGGACAGCTCTGCCGCGCGCAGCTCGTCGGAAGCCAATGCCAAAGTCTTCCTGATCGATCGGACCCTCTCAACCGATTTCAACTTCTCTGACACTGGCGAAATGGCCTTCCTGGCCTCGCGCACCGGCAATCTGGAAGTCAGTATTGTCGGTTCGCGCCTCGATCCGCGCGAAAGCACGACCAATAGCGATTTGCCATTCCAAGCCGGCGTGCAGGTCACCGACACCTCAACCGGCCGCGAATACCGCCTCGGCATCGGTGAAGGCGCCCTCGCCCTTAACGATCAATCCGGGTTCGGCCTGTTCTCGGACCATCGTCCGGAGACCGGCGGCGTCAATCCAGTGCTCGGTTTCGCCTCCGGTGGCGCCTACGCCATGTCGAGCTTTGCTCTAGGCAAGGATACCCAATTTTCGGTTGGCCTGACTTCAACCCGCGACGAGCATATTTTCGTGATGCCAGGAACGGGCGAGGAACAGCCTCTGATCGCGGGTCTGTCGCCCTACGAGGCCGTCGCGATGCATACCGGCATCAGTCAAGCCATCAATGAGGACCTGACCGTCCACGCCAGCTACACGCAACTCTATGAGATGACGGGTCTGCTGGGCGCACAGGGCACCGGAACGCTCGGCTTTGAAGGTGGTACGCAGACCAGTGCCGTCACTTTGGGTGCCGATGCCAACCTGGCGTTTGGCCTTTCACTTAGTGCTTCGGCGACGATGGCCCGGACGCATGGTACGGCTTTCAACGGCTCCGCCCTGTCGCTGAAAGATGGTGCCAACTCCACTGCCTTCCAGATCACGGCTCGCCGTGACGGCATCTTCACGGACGCAGACGGCGTTCGGGTCAGCCTGATCCAGCCACTGCACCTGGAAAGCGGTGCGATCGAATACACATCGGGCCGTGTGATTAACCGCGAAACCGGTGAGATCGGCATTGTCACAGATCGCTGGAAACTCGGTGGTGAGCGTCCGCTACAATTCGAAGTCCTGTACGCGACCGGCTTCATGGATGGCCGCGCCGATATCAGCCTGTTCAGCCGGGCCGAATTATCCGGCAGCGATGCCAGCAATGGCGCAACAGGGCTGGCAAGTGGGGCAAGCTTCCGCCTGAAGTTCTAACCCTCGCACCAAACTCCAGACCAACTGGGCCGCCCTCCATCCCGGACGGCGGCCCTTTTTCGCTCCCGTAGCCAGTTGAGCCGCGAGATTGAGGACAGCAACGGCCACCGCATGAAATAATAACTATTTTCCATCACCATGCTTCCTCGCACGAACGGTCGGCCCTTTACCGGGGATCCGTCCACCAGGACACAACAGACCCGGGGTCAGGTCAAAATGCACAGACTGGTGCTGACATGCTTCGCCGCAACGGCCGTCTTGCTCGCGCCCTGCGCGCCGGCCAACGCGTGGCAGGCTGCACCGTCGACGCAGGCGACAAGACCCGTCGAGCTGACCACTTTGATCGACCAGGCCAAAGCTGCGATGATGGCCAACCCGGCCGATGCCCTGACGCTTATTGCAGCAGCCGAAACCTTGCTGGACGCCGGTGTTGGCGACAGAGATGCGGGCTCCGATACCGATCTGGCAACGATTTGGTGGCTCGAATCCGAAGCGCTAACGCGCCTGGGCCGGCCAATTGACGCCAAGCCGGTCGCGCTGCGCGCCCTGGCCCAACTTGGCGCAGAGCCGGAACGTACCAAGTTATATGCTGACATCATGGTTTCGCTGGGCCGTATCAACAAATCGACCAGCGAATACGGGCTCGCCTTCGAGAACTTCCAGCACGCTTATGAGGTCTACCGCGCGATCGGCGACAGGCGCAGCGAATCCATCGTGCTCCAATCGATCGGCTCGATTTATACGGATGCACATCAGTATCAGCGGGCGGTGGAATATTATGACGATGCCACGGATCGTTACACCGGGGACCCGGCGCTTGAACTGGCCGCCAACAACAATCTGGGCAATGCCTATCGCGAGCTGGGACAATACAACGAAGCCCTCGAACATTTCGAGCGCGCGCGCGTCCTTGCGGCGGAAATGGGGAGTGGCACGCTACAGGCGAGAATCCTCAACAATATAGCTACGTTACACATTGCATTCGGGGAATTTGAAGCTGCGGCTCAGGCCATCGACACAGCGTTCGCAACGATCGATGACCCGGTGCACAGCGAGTGGGCTCGCTTCCTTTGGGGTGCCCGGGCGAGGATCGCCTATGGGCGCGGCCAATACCGCCTAGCGCAAAGCGATATCGGGCACACATTTGACGGGGTTTCGCTGGATGAAACGACCCAGTCCTTTGCCGAATATCACGCCGCCGCCGCCGATATCTACCAAGCTCTGACGCTGTGGGACCTCGCCGTGCCGCATTTGCGTGCCTTCAAACGTCTTGACGACGAGGGCCGCGACGTTGCCGCCTCGGCGAACACGACCTTGCTGGCAGCCCAGTTCGACTTCGCCGAGCAAGAGCTCCAGATCGAGCAACTTCGGACCGATGGTCTCGAACGGAATTTCGAGCTTGCCAATGCTCGTGCCCGGCAGCGAATGATCGGTCTGAGTGGTTTGCTCGCACTGTCATTCTTCGGGCTGTTCCTGATCTATATCCGCCATCGCAGCTCCCGCGAGCAACAAAGAGTGCTGGAAAAGGCTCTGTATGTGGATCTCGATACCGGCCTGCCGTCGCGCGCAGCCGCTGAGCGCGCCATTGGTGATCTCAGCGAACGCGAGCGCCGTCCGGTCACCCTGATTGCGCTCGGCATCGAAAGACACAAGCATCTGGAAAACGCGCTCGGCTTCGTCAAGGCGTCCCAGCTTAAGACGGTCATGGCAGAACGCATTGCCGAAGAGGTCAATGTCGAACTCGTTACCCTGCTGGCACCGGACATCCTCGGCGTCCTCCTGCCGGTCCCAGACGCGGATGCCGCCCTGCCCGCAGCTGAACAGATGCGCCGGTGTTTCAACACGCCGGTGACGCTGGATGGCGTCGAGATCGACGTCGCGGTGACAGCAGGCCTGTATGCCGGGACCAGTGCCGAAACCTGCGTCAAGAATGCGGTGATTGCGCTCGATCAAGCGCGGGAATCCTGCTGCGCCACCGCGATCTTCGACGCGATAAGATTCGGCGACCCGGAACAGAATTTAACCCTGATGAGCCGGATGCTCGCCGCAACCCGCAATGGCGAGATGGTGATGCAGTATCAACCCAAGCTGCACCTTCCGACGGGCTCCTATCTCGCAGCCGAAGCTCTGTGCCGCTGGACCGATGGCGAACACGGCACGATGTCGCCCGACACATTCATCCCACTCGCCGAAGAAACCGGGCATATCCGCGATTTCACCAAATGGGCGCTTGAACAAGTAGTGCGCGATCAGCACGCCCTACGCGCCGCCGGCCATGACATCACGCTGGCCGTAAACATCTCGGGTTCACTGATATCCGACACGGATTTCGCCGAGCTGGCACTGCGCATTGCACTACAGGCACCAGGCCGCATTTCCTTTGAAGTGACTGAAACAGCCGCGATGCAAAATGCCGAGCGTGCCTTGGCCAATTTGGAAAAGTGGGCTGCGGCTGGCATCAAATTGGCGATTGATGATTACGGCACCGGCCTGTCATCGCTCGCCTATCTCAAAACATTGCCGAGCCATGAGCTCAAGCTCGACCGCGCCTTCGTCACCCATATGGCGTCCTCACAACGGGATCGCATGCTGGTCAAATCCACCTCCGATCTGGCGCACGGCCTCGGTCTGGAAATGACCGCCGAAGGCGTCGAGACACTCGAGGCGCTGGCATTGCTGAAGCTGATCGGTTGCGATTGGGCTCAAGGCTATGTGCTCTCAAAAGCGGTACCACTGGCCGAATTGAGTGAGTTTTTGACCGCGAACCCGGAAATGAAAAACCTGCCCAATATGCCAACGCGAGCCGAAGGTTTGGCAAGGTAAGCCACCTGCGACCTGGCCTGGTCGGCCCGTCACTGAACATAGACGGTGCCATGGCGCGAAATACCGCCAGGCAAGATGAACATCATCGAAGAATTGAAAAATGGTACCGCCTGACCGAATTGAACGGTCGACCTCTAGATCCACATTCTAGCGCTCTAACCAACTGAGCTAAGGCGGCACCGGGCACGCTCCCGTTGGACAGGGCGTGAGGCGCGGGAAACTAGCGCCACCGCCGTGCGGTGGCAACCATGCAATCAGGCGATATGCAGGCCGGCTTCGCCGAACTCAAACATAGCCACGCGCGACCATATGCGCTCGCATCGCCTCGATCCGGTGCTCGTCGGACGGGTGGGTCGAGGCAAACTCCAGTTGGCCACCGGAATGGGTCGTCGACATCGCGATCCAGAAGTCGATCGCTTGGCGCGGATCATAGCCGGCAGCGACCATGTAATCGACACCGAGCCGGTCGGCCTCATATTCGTGTTGGCGCGAATAGGGCAGGATGATGCCCAGGCTGACACCCATCCCGAGAGCGGCGCCAAGCTGGTCGCTATAGGCGATATCGGCATTGCTGTTGAGCGCCGTGGTGACCAGACTCATGCCGATTTGCGCCGCCATTTGCTGGCTCGCGCGTTCCGCCGAATGGCGCCCTGCGATATGACCAATCTCATGCCCCATCACGGTTGCAACGTGATCGTCGGTCTCCATCAGGTCGAGAATGCCCTTGTAGAAGCCGACCTTGCCATTGGGCAGTACCCAAGCATTGACGGTGTCGCTGTCGAAGACAACAAACTCCCAGTTGAGTTGGGTCTGGCCGGAGGCATTGACGATACGGCGACCAACCCGTTCGAGCCGACGCGTATAGGCCGGATCGCGCGAAACGCGCTCACGCTGCAGGCTTTCCTGCCACGCTTGCTCGGATAGTTGCGCCAATTGCGCGTCGGAGACCAGCATGAGCTGACTGCGGCCGAGGGCGGCATTTTCAGCGCAGCCAGCGATGAATGGGATCATCGTTCCCGCCGCCAGACCGATCAGAATTTCGCGACGACGGATCAGCTCGGTCGATTTTCCCTTGTTCACGTCAAACTCCCGCTTCGGTTTCACCTCAATTAACCGTAAGACTATCCCAGCGCCGTGCTTCCGTCTCGTTCCAAATCGATTTGGGGGACATCCGCACGGCAGCGACAAGCAAACGCGCCGGAGCCCGCCATCATGACACGCCTGCTGCAATTCGTTTTCGCCCTGATCGTCATCGTGATCGGCGCGGCCATCATCATCCCCTTCGTGGTCCCCGCCTCCTTCTATCGCGACCAGGTGCAACTGGCCGCTAGCGAAGCCCTGCACCGTGAGGTGAATTTGGGTGGTGATCTCGAACTGAGCCTGTTGCCGCATATCGAATTCCGCGCCAGCCAAGTGTCGATCGCCAATGCGGACGGATTTGGGGACGCGCCTTTCGCAGAGATGGGTGAGATGCGGCTTGCTGTAAAGTTGCGCCCGCTGCTGTCGCGCCAGATCGAAATCACCGAATTCGTGCTGGTCGACCCGGTCATTCGGCTGCAGCAGAGCGGTGCGCGCAATAACTGGACCCTGACCGCAGCGGAACAGAGTGCGCCGGCGTCGGCCGAGCTTGGTTTTCGCCGCCCCGGTGCCCTACCCTTGGATGCAAGCTTTGGCGAAGTGCGAATCGAGAACGGCACCGTCAGTTATTCTGACGAGCGTGAGAGCCATGATGTCACCGGGCTCGACCTTACGATTGGCCTACCCTCGCTCGACGGCCCGATGCAGCTGGACGGAAGCCTGAATGCTGATGGCGAACAACTGAGCTTCAGCGCCCGCATCGCTTCGCTACGCGGATTCTTCGAGGGTCGGCAAACCGGCTTCCTACTCGATCTCGGCGGCAATCTGGTGACCGCTCATTTCGACGGCAATTTCCTAGAGTCCGCTGACCTTTCCCTCGACGGCGCCTTCAATACGACCGTGCCGTCAATCCGCAATCTGGCACGCTTTGCCGGCGTCGAAATGCCAGCGGGCGACAGTTTGCGCCGATTCAGCACCGCCGGGCGCATTGGCGGGGATCCAACCCATATCGCGTTGACCGCCGATACCATTCGCCTCGATGACATCACCGGATCGGGAACGCTGAATGTGAATCTGGAAGCGGACAAGCCCCGTCTTGACGGTGCACTCTCACTAGCGACGCTCGATGTCACGCCCTACCTGCCCGAACCCGCACAAGAGACCAGTGCGGCCGCGGCCGGCATCGCGCCCTGGAGCGAGGCAGCGATCGATCTGGCCGGCTTCGGCCTGGTGAATGCCGATTTGCGGCTCATCGTCGGCTCGCTGAAATTCCGCGATCTTGAGGTCAACGACACGCGCTTGCGGCTGCGGATCCTCAATAACCGGCTGGAAGCGAATCTGACCCAAATCGCGCTCTATCAGGGCCAAGGCACCGCAGATATCGTCGTTAATGGACGCACGCGCACCCCGAGTTACTCACTGCGCGCAGACCTGACAGGCCTCGACGCGCAACCTTTCCTGACAGCAGCCGCCGGCTTTGAACGGCTACGCGGGATTGGTAATATCGAGCTCGCCTTCACCGGGTCAGGGCAGAGCCAGGCGGCAATCATGCAAAGTTTGGCCGGCAATGGCCAGTTCAGTTTCGCCGATGGCGCGATCACTGGAATCAATGTCGCCCAGACGATCCGCAATGTCAGCAGCTTCGTCTCGGGCAATGGCAATGCATCCGCGAGCGATCCGGCGACTCCGGCCGCCACCGGCGAGATGGCACAGACCGATTTCAGCGCCCTCACCGGCAGCTTCACGGCGACTAGCGGACGCATCACCAATACCGACCTGCTCATGCTCAGCCCGCTCCTACGGATCACGGGCGCAGGCTGGGTCAACCTGCCTGATCAAACTGTTGACTACCGGCTGCAGCCACGCGCCGTCGCCTCAATCCAGGGTCAGGGCGGCGATCGCGACCTGCAGGGCATCACCGTGCCGGTGCGTATTCGCGGCAGTTTCAACAATATTGCAGTCGGCGTCGATACCGAAGCCGTCGGCCAAGCTTTGCTCTCCGGCGTCGTCAGAAATGCGCTGGGCGGCAGCAGCGGCGCGGCCACAACGCCCGAACAGGCCGTTCGCAACACCCTGCTCAACGCGCTCGGCCTGAGCAGCGATAGCGCCAATAATCCACCGGCCGGCAGCGAACCCACCCAACCCCAGGCCGAGGATCCGGCACAGCAACTTCTGCGCGGTCTGTTCAATCGGGGCCGCGCGACCCCGCCACCAGATCCCGCCCCGGCCGACGCACCTGCAGACCCACAATAGCCAGACAATTGAAGCCCTTGTCCGGGCCTTTGGGGCAAGGTCGCACCGGCTGCCCGAGGGCGTGAATTCGAGATGAATACATCAGTGAACTCCAGTTCACCCTGCGCGTTCCATCATTCTTGCGATACACTCACAATCCTGACCGAGGGAGATCACCGATGACGATACGCCACCGACTAACAGCACTGGCTGCACTGGTATTCGCAGGCGCCGCTGGCACCGCGAACGCGCAAGAGATCATTCTCTACGACCAACCAAATTTTCAGGGCCAGAACCTCACCATCAACCGTGCGACCAGCGATTTGTCTGCGATGCGCTTCAATGACCGCGCCAGCTCATTGCGCGTCGTCTCCGGTCAATGGGAACTGTGTGTCGATGCCAATTTCAGTGGCGGCTGCTTCACCTACTCCGGTCAAGAAGCCAATCTCGGCCGCTATGACAATATCTTTACGGCGCTGCGTCCCGTGGCGCCCAATTCGAATGGCGGCCGGCCTGGCGGACCACAGGGCGGCGGCGATTCACTGACGCTTTATTCCGGCCCCAATTATTCGGGTCGCGCCGTCACCCTCACCGACGCCCAACCGGATTTGAACCGGCTTGGTTTCAACGACGCCACACAATCGATCCGCTATAGCGGCCGCGGCAGCTGGCGCGTTTGTGATGACGCCAATTATGGTTCGCCCTGCATGCAAGTCAGCGGCGATCTGCCTCAGATCGGCGGCGGCCTCGCCGGTCGGATCAGCTCGGCCGCGCCCGATTACAATGCTGGCCCAGGACGCCCCGGCTCGCCGGGTGGAAATTACGGTCCGCAACCGCGTAATGGTGTGTGGCTGTTCGACGGAACCAATTTCACTGGCCAACGCCTCGACGTCCAACAGGACACGCCCGATCTCGATCGGATCGGCTTCAATGATCGCGCCGACAGCCTGGCCGTCGCCCGCGGTGAGACCTGGCAGGTCTGCGAGCATTCGGACTTCCGTGGACGTTGCGAATATTTCGAAGGCGATAGCGTCGAGGACCTGACGACCTACTATCTACGAAACACAATCTCCTCCTTGCGCCGTGTCGATGGCAATTACGGACAGTCCGGCAATGGCTATCCCGGGCCAGGCGGCGGAGCGGGTTATCCCGGACCGGGCGGTGATCGCGGCATGAATGTGCGCGGCGGCATTCGCGGCGTCGATGCCACCTTCTTCGCCCGTCCGGAAATCAATGGAATGGGCGTCGACCGATGCCTTGGGACCGGCGGGCGTTTCTGCGATGAGGAAGTCGCACGCCGGGTCTGCCGTGCGGCGGGCTATAGCCAGGCCGCCCATTTCTCGGTCGACCGCTATAATCGTAGCCGGACTTGGTTCATTGGCGAGAACGCTGAATGCCGGGCCGGGCGTTGCGAACCGATGGTGGATCTGCTCTGCACCAACTAGTCGCAGGCCCCGCAGATGAATTGAGGCGATGCCGTCCCTGGCTCCAGGGGCGGCATCGTCTTGTTGTCCGCAGCCCTGCGGCGATTCGATCATTTCGCTGCGGGCTGATGCGACCTATATTGACTTCGTTCAACAGCCAGCCACGCTCAGGATGTTCGCTATGCCCGTCAATGATCCCGTCATCGCCGAACAGACCCCGGCTGCGGACTTCACAATCGAGCAGAAATGGGATCGCTATACCGGCGAGGAACACGCGATCTGGACCACGCTTTACGAACGCCAGATGAAGGTCCTCGCTGGCCGCGCCGTCCCGGAATTCTTCAAGGGACTCGACCTGCTCAACCTGAATGAAGGCGGAATTCCTGACTTCCGCCGGGTCAATGAAAAGCTCGAAAAACTGACCGGCTGGACGGTCATCACCGTGCCTGGCCTGATTCCGGAAAAGGAGTTTTACGAACATCTCGCCAACCGGCGCTTTGTCTCGGGGCGCTTCATTCGCGATGGCGAGAAACTCGACTACCTGCCCGAGCCCGATATTTTCCACGACGTGTTCGGCCACGTCCCACTGCTGACGCAGCCAATCTTTGCCGATTATATGGCCGCCTATGGCCGCGGCGGGCTTCGTTCCATCGGCTTCGACGCGATCAAGCACATGGCTCGACTCTACTGGTACACTGTGGAGTTTGGCCTGATCAACACACCGGAAGGCCGCCGGATCTATGGCGCCGGCATTGTCTCCTCCCGCGCAGAATCAATCTTCAGCCTGGAGGCCCGCTCGCCGAACCGGATCCATTTCGACCTCGAACGCATTATGCGAACGGATTATCGCTATGATGATTTCCAGCAGAGCTATTTCGTGGTCGACAGCTTCCAGGAGCTGATGGACGCGACCTATCAGGACTTCGCCCCGATCTACGACCGCCTGCCCGGCATGAGCGAATTGAAGCCGTCCGACACCCTCGCTGGCGACAAGATCTACAGCGAAGGCACGCAGGAATATGCGCAAGCCGGTGGCTTGCTCGCCAAGGCCGAGGCACTTTAGGCGCAGACCAGACGCCGACGTCCATCTGGCAAGACTTCTATCGAGATCGCATCCGTGGCCACAATGGCAGCTTCCAGCTTCGCGCTGGAAATCGGTTTGACGATGTAGAAGCTGGCACCGACCGCGCGGCAATTCGCTTCCATGTCCGGATTTCGTGCGCCGGAATAAGCGCCGATGACACCGCCGTGAAGAGTTTTTGCCGCCAACTCGATAAACTCCACCGGGTCATCCCCCGCCAGCCCCATATCGGTCAGGACGAGAATCGGTCCGCCAGCACGCCGGTACAGATGAGCCAGCGCATCCTCGGGGTGCGCAAAGCTCTCGAGGTCGAGGTCAAACCCGGCATCTTCGAGATCCGTCCTGAACAGAAAATGCTCGTCTGGATCATCATCGACCAAAATGATTGGAACGGTCTGGCTCACACCCTGTCCTTGCAGCGGCCGCGAGCGACCTGCGGCGATACGACCCTGATTCGGTCTTGATGAACGACCAAATCTCGACGCAATCCCCTAATCGCGCTGGAACGGGTAGAAATCCGGTCCCAAATCGAGCAGGACCGTCAAGGCATCGAGCGCTTGGCGGCTTTCCACCAAGAGCTGCGGGTCGGCCAAGTCGGCCGGCGCCAGCGCCTCGCGGTAATGCGTCGCGCCCCAGGTATTGAGCGCCTCGAACAGGGCGGGCGTCATGATCGTATTGGCTGAGAGTGACGCGCGTTCAGTCTCGGTCAGCACGACGCGCAATCGCAGACAGGCAGGCCCGCCGCCATTACGCATCGACTGTCTGACGGAAGCGAAGCGAACGGCGCCGATTGGGCCATTGCCGCTAACCAGACGCTCACAATAGGCTCGGGTCGCGGGGTTTTCGCGGGTCTCCTCCGGGGCGAGCAGAACCAGACGGTCCTCGCCGGGGATTTGCAGCAGTTGCGAATTGAAGAGATAGGAGGTGATGGCATCAGCCAGCGAGACCTCGCTGGCCGGCACTTCGACGAAATCCGGTTCGAACAAACCCTCAGCCGCACGCCTCACTGCGGCAATCATGCCGCTGCGATCCTCGAATGCCTGCTCATGGTAGAACAGGCAGGTCCCGGTACCGACGCAGACGACATCATTGTGAAAGGCCCCGGCCTCAATCGCCGTGCGCGACTGTTGCAACAAGATTGTGCGCTCCGGATCAAGATCGTGCCGCCGCGCAATCGCCTCACAGGATTGGCGCGTCTGCCGGGCGGGAAACCGGCCCTCATAACTCGTGGCCGCATCACGGCCCCAAACCAGCAGCTCGACACCGGGCGCGCCATGGCGCTCGCACAGGCGCACATGATTGGCGGCGCCCTCATCAGCGAAGTCAGATTGATAAGGCAGCGGTTCGTGGACGCAAAAGTGCTCACGATCAGCAAATATTCGCGCCAATGCCCGACGGGTCTGCGGCGCCTCGATGGCGCGGTGTCCCGTGGTCAAGAGATTGGCCGGTGTAAAATGTACACGGCCATCGGCACTGTCGGCCGACGGTGAGACCATGGCCGCATTGGCGGCCCACATCGCAGAGGCCGAACTGGCCCGGCGCAACAGGTGCGGCGCTTCGCGCGAAACCTGCTGGATAATCTCAGAATCACTGCCGGAAAAGCCGAGCGTCTTGAGCAAGGGCAGGAAGGGCCGTTCATGCGGCGGCATCACGCCTTGCAGCAGGCCGATATCCGAGAGGGATTTCATCTTGGCGATGCCCTCGAGCACCGCTTCGCGCGGCGAGGAAGTCAGCCCTTCACTGCGCGCGCTGGCCAAATTGCCTTCAGACAAGCCGCCATAATTATGGGTCGGCCCTACCAGACCGTCGAAATTGGCTTCAATGGCAGTCATCGCGCGCGGCCTCTCTGGATTTAGTCAATGCCCTTGATGGCCATGTATTCCGGTTCCGGCGCCGCTTGGGTCGCGACGGGAAAAGCGCAATAATCGGCGGCATAATAGGCGCTCGGGCGCAAATTGCCCGACTGGCCCGGCCCACCGAACGGCATGTTCGATGCGGCGCCACAGGTCGGCCGGTTCCAGTTGACGATGCCGGCCCGACTCTCGACCCAAAAGCGCTCCCACAGATCGCGGCTGTCAGAGACCAGTCCCGCAGACAAGCCATAGGCAGTGCCATTGGCGACCAGCATCGCGTCGTCAAAACTGGCGACGCGCGTCACCTGCAACATTGGTCCGAACACTTCCTCATCGGGCACATCGATACCGGTGACGTCGAGCAGGCCGGGGCGCAGGAAAGCATCGCCCAGCGCGACACGCTCGACTTTGCGCAGCGCTACCGCACCGCGCGCGATCAGATCGTCCTGGGCGTCGAGCACGCCCTGCGCCGCATGCGCCGAAACCAGTGGTCCGATAAAGGGCTGCTCCGCATCATTCCATTTGCCAATGGTCAAGCGGTCGGCAAGATCGATAATCGCGGCGATCACGGCATCGCCCGCTTCGCCGCGCGGAACGATCAGCCGGCGCGCACAGGAACAGCGTTGGCCTGCCGTGATGTAGGCCGAGTGTACTGCAATACTGGCGGCGGCGCGCGCATCGGCGGCGTCCCAGATCACCAGCGGATTATTGCCGCCCATTTCGAGCGCCAGCTGAATATCAGGACGGCCGGCGAATTTCTCGTGAATGAATTTACCCGTGCCCCAAGAGCCGGTGAACAGGACGCCGTCCAGCTCTGGATTGTCCAGGGCAGCCGCACCGGTATCGCGCGCGCCCTGCACCAGATTGATGACGCCAGACGGCAGCCCGGCAGCATCCCAAGCGCGGATCATCGCTTCGCCGACGCCTGGCGTGATTTCCGAGGGTTTGAAGACGATCGTATTGCCGGCGATCAGAGCCGGAACGATATGACCATTGGGCAGATGACCGGGGAAATTATACGGGCCCAGCACAAACATCACGCCCAATGGCTTGTGCGCCATGCGGGCAAAGCCGAAGGCGGTGTCAGTCTCATGGCCGCCGCTGCGGTCGGCATGGGCGGCGATGGAAATATCAATCTTGCCGATCATCGCTCCGACTTCACCAGCCGTCTCCCACAACGGCTTGCCGGTTTCGCGAGCAATAAGATCGGCAAGTTCGTCCTTGCGGTTACTCAGCTCATCCTTATAGCGTCCAACCGCCGAGATGCGGTCAGCCAAGGGCATCCGGCCCCAGGCAGGAAAGGCTGCGCGGGCTGCCTCAAAGGCATCCGCGACATCGCTGACGCCTGCGGCCTGGCCTTTCCAGACCAGCGTATCATCGGCCGGATTGGTCGAGGTGAAAGCGGCAGCGCTACCATCGCGCCAATGTCCATTGATGAAATTCATTCTGTTACCTCTGACGCCGCCAGAAACGGGCGCGCTCTCCGTCTTGCAAATCCATCGCCTGCATCACCTCGTAGGAGATACCCAGCATGTCACCCTCGTCGACGGCCTCAACGGCACAGGTGCGGAAATCCTCAAGCCGGTCGGTAGACAATATTCCTTGAACACCACCAGCAGTCGTCGCGGCGCGAACCGTCACGACGCGGCTTTCGCGAAGGGTACGGATATTTTCCGTCCAATTCGAGACCAGCGGACCGCCATCGAAAATATCGACATAGCGATCATAGTGAAAACCTTCCCAGCGCAGCAAATTCATCGCGCCGGCACCGTCACGATGGGTCTGGCCGATCAGACTGCGTACGGATTCAGGCAGGAGATCGACATAGATCAAATGCTGCGGTCCAAGGTCGAGGATGAACTGGTTGTCGGTCGAGGCGCTCAGGCGGTCAGCCTCATCGAAATCCATGTGAAAGAAGGGTCGCGAGACGTAGTCGAAAAACGGTGAGGAACCGTCATCGAGCACAACGCCGCGCAATTCGGCGAGAACCTTTTCGCCAAAGCGGTGCGGCGCGGCAGCCATCAGCAGATAGCGCGACTGGGCCACCAAGCGACCGGCACCACCGCCACGCCCGGCCTCCGATACGAAGAGCGTACCAACCTCGGTCGAACCGGCAAAATCATTGACCAGCAGCATCGCGTCCATGTCGAAACGACGCTGGGCGTCGACGGAATGTTGGGCAATGGTGATGACCTTGAAATCCCAATAGGGTTTGGAAACGCCAACCATCGCCTTGATTGCCGAACAGCCCACGATCCTGCCGCTCTCTGTGTCTTCGAGCATCAGCTGATAAGTATCCTCCGTCTGCCCTTCCGGGTTCGACAGATAGGCGGCTTCTGATTTCTCGAGCCGCTCGGCCAGCACATCCCTGGAAACGGACAGGCTGGTGAAGCCAGTCCCGGCCTCATCGGCCAGCTGGCTCATGGCATCGATATCAGTCGCCTTGGCAGCGCGTACGATCAGCATAATTTCCCCCGCCCGGTCAGGCTTGTTGTTGCACCAAGGCGCGCGCCTCGCGGACGTCAAACTCACCGCGCGCGAATTTCATCAGCATCACAGCCGAGAGTTTGGACCGCTCGGCAAAGCTTGATAGTTTGGCGATCTCACGGTCCGAATGGATATCGGCACCGCGCACCCCCAGTGTATCGACATTCGGACAGCCCGCGGCCCACAAATTATTGCCCTCACAGACGCCGCCAGTATCCTGCCAGCGAATGTCCAAACCCAGGCTCGAGCCGGCCGCGCGGGTCCAGTCGAACATTTTCGCATTCGCCGGGCTCATCGGCTTGGGTGGGCGAGTAAAGCCGCCATATAGCTCGGCGCCGATGCCGTCGCGGATGCGAACCATGTCGAGCAGACGCTCAAGCTCGGCCAGCACCCAGATGCGGTCATTCTCGGTCTTGACCCGGATATTGAAGCGCACGACGGCATTGTCGGGCACGACATTGGGCGGGCCACCGCCATCAATCCGGGCGAGATTGAAGGTCACGTCCTCGCGGCGGCCGTTCAGCGCGTCCAGCTCAAGCCCAAAGGCGCAGGCGGCTGCGAGCGCATTGCGGCCGAGATGGTGTTCGCGGCCAGCATGAGCAGCGCGGCCGGTCAGCTTGAGCGACCAATTGCCCGATCCCTTGCGGGCGCCAGCCAGCGACCCATCGGCCAGAGCCGGCTCATAGGTCATGCCGATATCGGCGCGTGCGCCCAGCTCAGCCAGAACCAGTGCGGAACCAAGCGAGCCGATCTCCTCATCTGGACTGATCAGAACATCGATTCCGATCTGGTCCTTCCAAGGCGAACGTTGCAGGCCGAGCAGACCGTGCAGCATCACCAGAATACCGCCCTTCATGTCGGCAACACCGGGTCCGTTGAGGGTATCGTCATCCCACAACTTGGTGGCCTGGAAGGCGCTGGAGACCGGAAAGACGGTGTCATGGTGGCCGGTCATGGCGATGCGGATCGGCGCGTCCGGGCGGATACGACAGCGAAAGGACGGCGTGTAGGGTTGTTCGTGCACGCGGCCATCGGGCTCGACAACCGTGGAGGGTTGGAGATCAACAGCCTCAATGCGGGCATCATCGAGTTCGCCAAAGGCCGTAACCAGACAGCTACGCATCCGCTCCAGCCCGTCCGCATTACGGCTACCGGAATTGATCGCCGACCAAAGCTTGACGGTCTCGATCATCGCCTCGCTGCGCGTGTCGATCCAGTCAAGGACCGCGCATTCGTCGGCATTGAGCTCCAAAGGATTCAGCATGGCTCAGTGATACTGGTTTAAAATGCGCGGTCTAGCCCCGGCAGACATACGCGCCGGGGCTAGACCGCTGAAACTGTATCAGACCTTGTCGAGCGCCTGTTTCAAATCGGCGATGAGGTCATCGGGGTTTTCGATGCCGACCGAGATGCGCACCAGGCCCTCGGAGAAGCCCTGACGTTTGCGCAGTTCGGGATCGACGCCGCGGTGGGTGGTCGAACCCGGATGACAGATCAAGGTCTCGGTGCCGCCAAGGCTGACCGCAAGCTTCATCACCTGCAGCGCATTGAGCATGCGAAAGGCGCTCGCTTCGTCGGCAAGATCAAACGCGAAGGTCGAACCGGCCGACGTGCATTGCGCCTTGAAGATATCGGCATCGCGATTATCCGCGCCGAGAAAGCCGAGATAGCGCACGCGCTTGATCTTGGGATGATCGCGCAAGAAGGAAGCGACCTTTTCGGCACCGAGCGCAGCAGCATCCATGCGGATCTTGACGGTCTCAAGCGAGCGCAGCAGCATCCAGCACGTGTGCGGGTCGAGATTGGTGCCGAGATATCCCCGCAGGCTGCGTACCAACGCCATCGCTTCCGATGCGCCGAGCGCCGAGCCGGCAATCAGATCGCTGTGACCGCCGACATATTTGGTCAGCGAGTAGACCAGCACATCGGCGCCCAACTTGAGCGGTGCCTGGCCAACCGGGCCAAGGAAGGTGTTGTCGACGACAATCCAAGGGCGCTTGCCCTGCTTTTCTGCGATCAGATCGGCGATGCGATTACACGCTGCCAGATCGACCAGATCATTGGTCGGGTTGGTCGGTGTTTCCGTGTAGATGACCGAGACTGGGCCGAGCGCCATGGCGGAGTCTGCCGCAGCGCGGATCTCCGCCTCTTCGGCACCAGCAAAAAAGTCGACACTCTGAATACCGTAATTCGGCAGAAACTTGCGCAACAGGCTTTCAGTGCCGCCATAGAGCGGAGTCGATTGCAGAATTACCGAGCCGGAATGGGCCAGCGCCATCAACGTCGTTGAGATCGCCGCCATGCCCGACGAAAACACTGCGGCCTCTTCAGCACCGTCATACAGGGCGAGACGGTCCTCCAACACTTCCATGTTCGGATTGTTGAAACGCGAATACATCAGGCCGGCCGATTCCGGATCGCCCTCCTGGGCCTGACCCAGCGAGACACGGAAGAATGATGCTCCGGCCTCAGCGCTTTCGAACGCAAAAGTCGATGTCAGGAAGACAGGCGGCTTGATCGACATTTCCGAGAGCTTTGGGTCGTAGCCATAGCTCATCATTTGGGTTTCGGGGCTCAGCGTGTGGCCGGCCACGTCATGTTTGCGGTAGGGCTTGTCGGGTTTACTCATCGGAATATCCTCGAATTCGCGCGCGGTGGGGCCACCGCGCTGCGTGTCGGGGCGATTAGAACCAGCTTCCGGCGCGGGTCAAGTCTCTCCTGAAGACGCCGGAGAAAGCCTCCATATCTGCTCAGTTTTCCCGCAAATCGAACACGATTATTCCAAAAAAAAGGGCGGCCCGGCAATAAGCCGGACCGCCCGATTTCAGTCATCACACCCAAGATTAGTTGAGGACGATGATCACTTCTGCACGACGGTTGAGCGGCTCGCGCGCACCGTCTGGCGTCTGAACCGCATTGCGGGTTTCGCCGAAGGCTTCCAGCGAGATCGTGCTGGCTGGGACGCCGAGGCGAACCAGTTCGTCACGAACCACGCGGGCCCGACGCTCGGACAGACCCACATTGTAGGATGCTGAACCGGAACGGTCGGTAAAGCCGGAGACGGAAACACGTGTCACGCCGCAAGAACCGCGCTGGTTCGAAGCTTGTGCGATAACCGCACGCGCTTGATCCGTCAGGTCCGCACGATCCCACTCAAAGTAGACTGGGAACTGCACGTCATTACACACGACCGCTGGTGGTGGTGGTGGTGGCGGCGGTGGCGGTGGCGGTGGCGGTGGTGGCGGTGGAGGAGGCGGAGGAGGCGGAGCCGCGAAGGAATAACGCAGACCGATCCAAGCTTCATGTCCAGCAAGCGCGTCAACGCTCACACCTGGGTTGAAGTCAGAGCCACCAGCCGAGAAATACCGGTACTCGGTATCCAGAGTCAGGCGCTCGGACAGTTCCCAACCGATGCCGGCCATGACTTGCCAAGCAAACGGAGTGTCATTGCCAGTAGCAACCACATAGTCAGCCGGAGTCGGATTTGGAGGCATCGTGCCTGCAGACCAACCCGCAAGCGAGCCGTCTACACGAGCAAGACCAACGCCAGCACCGATATATGGGTGATAGTTGCCTTCAGGATTGAAATCGAAAATGGCGTTCGCCATGACCGACCAGATCTGAAAATCGCTGAGGCTATTTTCAAAGCTGCCGACAGCGCCAGTATTGTTGTAGCGCTGAGCAAGCTCACCTTCGAAACGGAAGCCGTCGGCCCATTCATAGCCCAGAGCAACGGCTTCGCGCCAATTGCCCTTGCCATTGATTTCGCCATTCAGCGAGCCGGATACATCAGTGTCGCCTGGTCCGCCGTAACCGACAGCACCACGACCGTACCAGCCTTCGTCAGCAAACGCGCTAGGAGCCGCTGCCAGGAAGGCTCCGACGGCGACCGCCGTAAAAAGCCGATTTTTCATTATACCCCCTCCGGAGGCTCGCGCCTCCTTGGTGTGAAAATGCATTTCCGGAATCATTCCGGAAAAGTTCGGAAATACCCACTTCGAGTATTTCCCATGTAATTCAATACAACAAACTGTCTGCCTTCGCTACCGTGAACTCCAGAAAAACACGTATTCGGTGCATATTCCTGATGCCGTTGCAGAGACGCTACACCTTTACGGCGAAAGCAGGGCAGACCTTGCTGGGCAATAGGGGTCGACATGGCGGGCAAGGCCTCCGGGATCATGACGAAGCGGCCAGCGAGCACTCATTTTTGATGGTCAGATATGCCGCCAGGTACAGATGCTGCAGTGCGGCGTAAAAAAGGCGCGCCTCCGGCAGCCGGGCTGGAATCACACCTCAATTGCCCGCAGATGAAACCGTAGCGCGGCGAGAAATTCGCGACCAGCCGGTCTCGGCGGCGGCGGCATAGGCCTGTTGGTACCGATCAATCAGGCCATCGTCGCGGTGATAGAGATCGTTGAGATAGCGGACCTCGCCATCGGCATCGCCAACAACGGTCCAGTAATTGATGTGAACCGGCATCCGCTCATCAAGCCAGACAACAGTCGGCGTGCTGCCGGCGGCGACCTGCTCGATCCTGTCGCCATCCCAATCCGCCTGCCCGCTCAGCACCCATTGCGCCAGCAACAGCGGATCGCGGACCCGGATGCAGGCCGCAGAGAAGTCGCGGCGGGTTTCGGAAAAGCGGTCGCGCTCGGTCGTGTCGTGAATGTAGACATTATAGCTATTGGGAAAAATAAACTTCACTTCGCCCATCGGATTTGTCGAACCCGGCGGTTGCGACATCCGGTAAGGCCAGTTACGGCCCCAGCGGCTCCAATCGATATCATAGACCGAGATCTGGGAGCCGTTGGCGTCATAAATCCGAAAACCGAGCTGCGCCGCAAGACCGGGATTGCGCCGGAATGACTGGAAGCGGGTCTGCGCCAGCCCACCGGGTATACCCCACCACGGGTTGAGAACGATATACTGCATGTCCTCGGAAAACTCAGGGGTCGAGCTGACTTGCCGGCCGACCATAACCTCAAATTGCCGTGCCAAACGACCGTCTTCCCAAGCCTCAAGCGAGAAATCAGCCAAGTTTACCCGAATGTTACGACGTCCCGGCGTCCGCGACTGCCAGCGGCGCTGCTCCAAATTAACCCGCAACTGCGCCATCCGGGCTTGAGGCGTCACATTGAGCTGCTGCAGGGTCGGCCGGTCCAACTGGCCGGAGGGCGAAAGATTGGCCCGTCCCTGATAGCGCCGCACTGCCGTTTCGAGGCGAAGATCGAAAGGGTCGCCCGCACTCCAGTCTTCGCGATAGAGGCCGACTGCGGCGAGTCGGGCGCGCAATTGATCCACCCGGGGCCCACGGTCGGCGGCGACGAGGGTCGGACCGTCTTCGATTTGCGGCCAGATCGGCTGCAGAGCCATCAAGCGCAGCATTTCAGCGCGCAAAATCTGGTAATCGCGCAAATCGGGAGCCAACGCGTCCAGCGCCTCCCCGAGGCGGCCCTCAACCAGCGCGCGATCAAGAGTGCGGTGCAGCGCAGCAGCTTCCGCTGGATCAAGGAGTCTCGGGTCGTGCGTTTCTGAGTCGATCAACCCGTATCGAAGCCAGCCGCCAAAGCGCATGAAAGCTTGTGACGCCAGCACGGCGCGCGTCTCGTGGGGGATCGTCGGGTCGAGCAGATCTTGCGCGGAGCGATCCAGCGACGGTAGGCCGTGGCTGGGAGAATCGAACAAGGCCGCCGCGACCTGCCCGATCATCGCCTCGCTCCAACCTGTCCCTGCCGTCATCGATACGCCTGGACGGACCGGAGCCTCCGCCCCGTCCATTGCAAGGGCCGGCGCCAAATTCATCGGTCCCGCCGCGGCAACACATAGCAATATCAGCGAAAATAGTGTTCGAAGCACGCTTGGCCCCTCCCCGAACCCGCGAGGACGTTAACCATATTCGGCGATGACAGGAAGCCTGTTCGGCGAATTCTCTTGACGTCAGGACTCGAGCTGCTCTTCGGCATCCTCGGCCATCAACTCAGCGAGGGAGACGGCCCTGGAGCGCGCCTTCTCCATATAGGCGGCATTGTCGAATACATCGGTATCGGCGTCCCACAGTTCGAATAATTGGCGCAGACTTTCCTCGTCATGAGAGGCGAAGGCCTTGACCTTGCCTGCAGCCCGACTTGACGAATGCCCAAGGAATTCGAGCGCCTGTCGTCCCGCTTCCAGCGAAGACCCGAATAATTCCCGAATCGCACTGTCGGCACCGGCCGCGTAAAGTTGATAGACGTGCTCACGGCTGGCAGCCCTCGCGATCACGCGCACATCCGGATAGCGCTGCTTGACGTGCTGAACCAGCTCGACCGCGCGTTCATTATTGTCGGTCGCGACAATCAGGAGTTTTGCCTTGGCGATACCGGCCGCCTCCAGCAAGCCCGGTCGCAGCGCATCGCCGTAATAGACTCGGATCCCGAATTTGCGCAGCCCTTCGATATGTGAGGGCGAATTGTCGAGCACGACCGGTTTTTGACCGTTCATCACCAGTAATCGATGGATGATCTGGCCGAACCGCCCCATCCCGGCAATGATGACCGGGGCTGCCTCCTCGATCTGATCGGCCTCGCGCTGCGGCTCGCGGCTGCGCGAGACATGGGGCGAGACCCAGCGTTCGAACACGATCATGATCAGCGGTGTCGCCATCATGCTCAACGCCACCACCAGGCCGGTGATGTTGGCCGTATGGTCAGGCAAAACCCGCACGCCGACGGCGTAGGTCAAGAGGACGAAACCGAACTCGCCGCTCTGGGCCAGGGAGAAGGTGAACAGCCAGCGGGCATGTCCGTGAATCCGGAACACGACGGCCAAGCCCCACAGGATGAGCCCCTTCACCAGGATCAGGGCCAGTAACAGGCTGGCGATCAGGACCGGCGACTGGGCCAGAAGCCCAAACTGCATCCCCGCCCCAACCGTAATAAAGAAGACACCGAGCAGCATTCCCTTGAAGGGTTCGAGCACACTGACCAGTTCATGGCGATACTCGCTGTCTGCCAACACGACGCCGGCCAGGAAAGTACCGAGCGCGGCCGACAGTCCGACCCAGCCCATCAACAGGGCCGTCGCGATGACCAGTAACAGGGCGGCGGCGAAGAAGATTTCATGCAGGCCGGTGCGGCCGATGACGCGAAACACGGGCCGGGTCAGATAGCGCCCAACCAAAATCACCAGCGAGACAGCAGCGAGCGTGAGCAGAGCCTGTCCCCAGGACGGCAGGCGCGCAATCAGGCTCTGCGGGCCGATCACCGCTTCGACGTTTTCGGTCGTCAGTAAAGCGGCGGCGCCTGGCATTTCGCCCGTGCCGGCGCCTGGCATTTCGCCTGTCCCGACGCTCATCGCCAGCAGCGGCATCAGAGCGAGCATCGGGATCACAGCGACGTCCTGGAACAGCAGGACCGAGAACGCCGACTGTCCGCCCTCGCTGCGCAGCCAACCCTTTTCGCCGAGCGTCTGGAGCACGATGGCGGTCGAGGACAGCGACAGGATCATGCCCAGCGCGATGGCGACTTGCCAATCAATCCCCAGCGCCAGACCGCCACCGAGCGCCAGAGCGGTCACCAAAACCTGCAAGCCACCCAGCCCGATCAACCGGACCCGCATGTCCCAGAGCAGGCGTGGCTGCAATTCCAGCCCGACCATGAACATCATGATCACGACGCCGAATTCGGCGAAATGCTGTACGTCCTCGGTATCCGATCCGACCAGTTCGAGCAGCGGGGCAATCGCGATCCCGGCCAGCAAATAGCCCAGCACCGAGCCGAGCCCGAGCCGGTGGGCAATCGGCACGGCGATCACGCCGGCCCCGAGATAAATAGCCGCCTGAAGCAGAAATGATTCCATGGGCGGCACAGTGCGCGCGCGGCGGGCAAAGCTCAATCGGGCGGGGATGGGAAATATTGGTAAATTGGGGAAATTCGACCTGCTACTACTACTATTATCAGTGCTGCGCAGAACCGCGGGCGATCAGCAAGATAACACGGCGCGACATGGCGGGGACAAGGCCCGTTCCTGAGCAACTGACAGGGGCGCAAATCGGTGTTACCTCTGGGCGGCAATCGGCACGTTTTCGGGGGAAGTCTCATGCATGCATCGTTCAAATTCGGCTTGGCGCTGGCGCTGGCCACCAGCCTAGTCGCCTGTAACAATCCCGGCCCGGCACCTGAGACAGACACCGCCGCCGCCCTCGAAGCCACGCACTTCACCGTCCTGGTCGGTGGCACCGAGATCGGCGCGCTGGACGTCACCCCCTCAGACACCGGCTATGGCGTCGAATTCGAGTACCGCAATAATGGCCGCGGCCCGACGATCAGCGAAAGCGTCACCCTCGATGCTGACGGCATGCCGACTGATTGGGTGATCGATGGCGCCTCGACCTTCGGCAATCCGATCCATGAGCGCTTCGAATTCGAAGACAACCAGGCCAGCTGGACCGATGCGACCGGAAGCGATCAGGCCGTGCTGGAAGATACGGCCTTCTACGTGCCCCAGGATGGCAGCCCCTATTGGCTCGCCATCGCAGCGCGGGCCCTGATGGCCGCCGGCGACGCCGGTCTGCCCGCCCTGCCCGGCGGCGAACTTCATCTCAACCAGGTCGATGATCTGACCGTCACCGATGGCACAACACCGCGCGATGTCACCGTCTATGCCCTCTCAGGCACCAGTACGGACCCGACCTATATCATCATGGATGGCGAAGCCTTTTTCGCCCTCGTCTCGCCAGGTTTTGCCATCCTCGAGGCGGGCTATGAGGCCGAGGATGAGCGCCTGCGCGGACTCGCCGCGCATTATGGCGCCAGCCGGCTGGAGGACATCCAGTCGCGCGTCGCCCATAATTATGAAGCGCCTGTTCGCATCCGCAATGTGCGCGTGTTCGATCCGCAAAGCCTGACGTTGGGCGAGCCGGTTTCGGTCGTCATCGAGGGTGACCATATCTCCGCCATTGACGGTCTGGACATCGCCACTCGCAGCGGCGAAGTCGAGATCGACGGCGCTGGCGGCAGCCTCCTGCCCGGCATGTTCGAAATGCATGCCCATCTCGGCGAAAACAGCGCCATCCTCAACGTCGCGGCCGGCATTACCAGCGTGCGCGATATGGGCAATAATAACGACGTTCTCGACGCCCTGATCCACCGTATCGAAGCGGGCGATCTGGCCGGCCCACGCGTTTTCCGCAGCGGCTTCATCGAAGGACAAAGCCCGTTCAGCTCGAATAACGGCATTCTCGTCAGCAGCGAGGAAGAGGCCGTCGCGGCGGTCAACACCTATGCGCAAAGCGGCGATTTCATCCAGATCAAGATTTATAACTCGATGAATCCGGACTGGGTGCCGGCGATGATCGAAGCCGCCCATTCCCAGGGCCTGCGCGTGGCCGGCCATGTCCCCGCCTTCACCAATGCCGACGCGATGATCGCGGCGGGCTATGACGAGATGACCCATATCAACCAGGTCATGCTCGGCTGGGTGCTGGAGCCGGGTGAAGATACCCGCTCCCTGCTGCGCCTGACCGCGCTGCGCCGCCTGCCGGCGCTCGACCTCACCAGCGAGCCGGTCCAGAACACGATCAATGCGATGGCGACGCGCGGCGTTGCGATCGATCCGACCCTGGCCATTCACGAAGCCCTGCTCCTGTCACGCAATGGCGAGCTCTCGCCGGGCATGGTTGATTTTATTGATCACATGCCGGTCGATGATCAGCGCCAGGCCCGCAGCGCCTGGGCCGATATCGCCACGCCGCAGGACGACGCCGATTATCGCGGCGCTTTCGACCAGATCCTCACCACCGTCGGCATGATGCATGATCGCGGCATCTTCATCGTTCCCGGCACCGATCTGGGCGGTTCCTTCGCCTATCACCGCGAGCTGGAACTCTATCAGCGCACCGGCATGACGGCGCCGGAAATCCTCGGCTGGGCCAGTCATGGCATGGCTGAATATCTCGGCGTCGATGACGAGCTCGGCACCATCGCCCCCGGCATGCTCGCCGATTTCTTCCTCGTCCCCGGCGATCCGACCCAGGACCTGCGCGCAATCAAGACCATCTCAATGGTCGCCGCCAACGGCGTCTTCTATTACCCGACGGAGATCTATCCGGAATTCGGGATACGGCCGTTTACCGAAGTGCCTAACGTAGTGGCGGCGAGGTAGGCCTGAAAAAGGGGACAGGTATAATTAACGCGCCGTCGCGGCGGTTTGCCCATCGGGCGCCGTGGTGCAGGCGCGTTAATTATACCTGTCCCCTTTTTGCGTTGCACCCGCCATCTTCACCAGCTCCGACTGCTTCAATCAAGTCGCCCAGCCCTATCCCGGGCACCTTACCAGCGTCCACACGCCCGCTTTGCGATCACCTGACCACTGCTCGAGATTGCCGTCGACGATAGCGAAATTGTCGTCGATCGGCTGCGCGTCGCCTTCAACATCGCACTGGCCAGTGACATGCCATTGCCCGGGGCCGGTCTGGTTGACGCTGTCGAAATCGCAATGGGCTTCGTGCTGGTCGTAGCCGTCGGCACGCAGGATCATCGGCGCGCCTTCGGATTCCTGCGCGATGGAGCATTGGGCCAGATCAATGCCCCAGCGGCCGATAAAGGCGGGAGCGGCGGCGGGCTCGGCGGCTGCTTTCAAGGGCGTTTCAGGCTCCTGCACAACGGCTGGCTCGGCGCTTGCCGGAGTCGCCGGTTCAGCGGCTTCGATGGCCGAGGCATCAGGCGCCACTGGCGCAGCAGTGGCGGCGCCTGTGTCGGCCCCACACGAGGCCAGCACGATGGCCGCCAGCAAAATCCCACTCGATGGCACACGATTGGTGGATCGCAAAAGCTTGGACATTTTTCCCCCTGATGTCTGTAAAGCCTGAATGATTGCAGAGCTTGGCCGTGATCGGGCGATTGAGCAAGGCCACTTGAAGCCTCTAGCCTAATTGGGCACCAGCCATGCAATAATGATATTTGAAACATGATAACTAATATGTATGATGCGAATCGAAGTGAGACTTATCTGTCATGATCACAGCTGCCCAAATGCGCGCTGCGCGCGCCCTGCTCGGAATCGACCAGAAGACACTGGCTGCACGCGCTGGTGTCTCGGTGCCAACCATCCAGCGGATGGAGGCCAGCGCCGGCAATGTGCGCGGCGTGGTCGGCTCCCTGGTGCGCGTGATCGAGGCGCTCGATGCGCTGGGCATTGAGCTGATTGGCGAGCAGGCGCCCAGCCAGGGCACAGGGCGCGGCGTGCGGCTCAAATCGCCGCCTCCAGCGCCGACCGACGACGCTTCAACAACAGACTAATGTGAATTTCGCGACGGCGACCGCCGACTAATGCCGACGATCCCGCCCCTCTCTCAAGGCAGGTGGACATGACGCAGACGAACCCGAAGACCAAGGCAAAGACCCCGCCACCGCCACCAGCGCTGGGCGAGTTGTTCATGCCCAAGCTGATCACCGTGTTGCGCGAAGGCTATACGCTGGCGCATTTGCGCAGCGATGCCATTGCCGGCCTGACGGTGGCGATTGTCGCCCTGCCGCTCTCGATGGCGATTGCGATTGCCGCCGGCGCGAGCCCGGCCCAGGGTATTATCACCGCGATTATTGGCGGCTTCTTCGTCTCCCTGCTGGGCGGTAGCCGCTTCCAGATCGGCGGCCCGGCCGGCGCCTTCATCGTGCTGATGGCGACGACCGTACAGACCTATGGCATGGACGGGATGATCCTGGCGACGATGATGGCCGGGGCGATCCTGATGGCGATCGGCTTTCTCAAGCTGGGCACCTATATCAAATTCATCCCCTACCCGGTGACGGTGGGCTTTACCGCCGGTATCGCCGTCATCATCTTTGCCAGTCAGATCAAGGAGTTGCTCGGGCTCGATTTGGCCGTGCATGAACCCGGCCCCTTGCTGGAAAAACTCCCCGTGCTGTGGAACGCCCTGCCGACGACGGACCCGCTGACGATCAGCGTTTCCGCGGCGACAGTGTTGGTGATTATCGGCGTCCGACATTGGCGACCCCACTGGCCGGGCATGCTGATCGCGGTCTCCCTCGCCGCCGCGGCAACCGCCGCCTTCACCCTGCCGCTGGAAACCATCGGTTCGCGCTTTGGCGGCATCCCCTCCGGCCTGCCCTGGCCCAGCCTGCCCGAGATTTCGGGCGCGCGCCTGCTGGCGCTGCTGCCAAGCGCGATTGCCTTTGCCCTACTGGGCTCGATCGAATCCCTGCTTTCGGCGGTCGTCGCCGATGGCATGACCGGGCGGCATCACCGCTCGAATAGTGAACTCGTCGCCCAGGGCGTCGCCAATATCGGCGCGGCCCTGTTTGGCGGGATTTGCGTCACCGGCACGATTGCCCGCACCGCGACCAATGTCCGCGCCGGCGCCCACGGGCCGATCGCCGGTATCATGCATTCCGGATTTCTACTCCTCTTCATTCTGATCGCTGCCCCGCTGGCGAGCTTCATCCCGCTGGCCTGTCTGGCTGGAGTGCTGGCGCTGGTGGCGTGGAATATGGTCGAGAAGCACGCGTTCATGATCCTGTTGCGGGCCTCGCGCGCCGATGCGCTGATCCTGCTGGCGACTTTCGGCCTGACGATTTTCCGCGATCTGACCGAGGCCATCGTCGTGGGTTTCGCGATCGGTTCGGTCGTCTTCATCCACCGCATGTCGCTGACCACGGCCATCGAAAGCTGGACGCCATTCGTCGACGAGGACAAACCCGACCGCATCACCGCGCCGGCAGACGTCAAGGCAGGGCCAACCGAGCAGGACAGCGATATTCTGGTTTACCGCATCAGCGGTGCTTTCTTCTTCGGCGCCGCCGCCTCGATCGGCTCCGTACTGGAACGGATCGCCGATACGCACCGGGTTCTGATCATTGATTTTGCCGCCGTGCCGTTTGTCGATTCGACCGCTGCAAACATGATCCTGGGGCTGGCGCATCAGGCCCAGAAACGCAGCCTGCCGGTGATCATATCGGGCGCCTCGAACGTCGTGCAGCAAAGGCTGATCGCGCTTGAGATCACGACACCGCTGGTCAGCTATGAACCGACCCTCGCCCAAGCGATGACGGCGGCGCGGGTCTGGATCGACGCCCGCGATGAATAAGCTTCTGCCGCTATGGCGCGCCTTCAATCTCAAATGCCCCGCCTGTGGCAAGGGCGAGCTCTACCGCCGCTATCTCAAGCCGGTCACGGTGTGTGCGGCCTGCGGCGAGCCGCTCGGTGAGATCCGCGCCGATGACGGGCCAGCCGCTTGGACCATTCTCGGGCTTGGCCCGTTTTTGGTACCGATCGCCTTCATGGTCTCAATGAGCGGCGCGCCGATCTGGATCGCCTTGCCGCTGATGCTGGTTGGGGCCGTCGCGATTGTGCTCGCCGTGCTGCCGCGCGTGAAGGGCGTGTTCATGGCGGTCTTGTGGGCTATGAGCCGGGGTGAGAACTAGTCGTCGAAACGCACCGATGCCTGCGCCGCCGTATTCACCCTGAGCTCAAACACGTCCGGGCGGGCATAATGGCCGCTGGCGTCGAAATCGAACGTGCCGCGGGCGATCTCACCGAGATCTAGCGTGGCGGTCAGAATGATCTCGCAGCCGAACACCGGCCCGGCGATCACCTCGCCGAGCGGCGAGACGATACAGCTACCGCCATTGATCAACACGGTTTGCGGCCCCTCGCCCTGGATGGGGTGGAAATCAGCTGGAGCTTGTTTGCGCGTGAAGTATTGATTGGCCGAAAGCACAAAACAACGCCCCTCCATCGCCGTGGTCCGCATCAGGGCGAGCCAGCTTTCGCGATCATCGACGGTCGGCGCGCAATGGATCACCGGGCTTTGCGCATAGCAGGCGGCGCGCGCCAGCGGCATGAAATTCTCCCAACAAACCAGCGATGTCATCGGCCCGAACGGCGTCGGCGTCGCGGCGAGCGTCGAGCCATCGCCGAAGCCCCAGATCAGCCGCTCCATCGCCGTCGGCATCAGCTTGCGGCGGCGATTGGCGAGCGAACCATCGGGGGCAAATGTCAGAACAGAGCAATACAGCGTGCCGCCAGCGCGCTCGATCACCCCGACAACCAGCCAAGCGTCCGCCGTCCTGGCCATCTCGCCCATGCGGGTGGATTCGGCGCCGGGTACATCGATCGCCGCCTCGAAATAGCGCCGGAACCAGTCACGCCCCTCGCCCGAGCGCGAGCCGACCCGGGCACCGAAATCATGCCCCTTGGGATAACCGCCAATATAGGCCTCAGGAAACACGATCAGCTGCGCCCCACCCAAAGCCGCGTCCGCGACCTGCTCCTGCATGCGGTCCAGCGTCGCAGCGGTGTCGAACAGAATGGAACCGCACTGGACGATGGCGGCATTGACGGACTGCGGCATGGGCGGAATTCCTTGGAAAGCGATATCAAGACAGCGCCATCATGACTGCAAGCGGGCCGTCGGTCACGGGCCCATTGGTCGCGATCCGCGAAGGCGCGTCAGACCGGCTTGCCTGTCACGCCGGCGACGATCCGTCTCACGGCGGCGCTGCCGACGACGGTATCAATAAATGCGGCCACGCGCGGCAGATGGCGTTTTTGCGGTACGGTCAGCAACCAGAGGCTCGAGCGGATCTGGTCGATCGGTGCGAAGCAGCGGATCAAATCCGGTTCGATATCGCCTTGCATGCACGGCAGGATGCCGACGCCGATCCCGGCCTTGAGGACACTGGTCATATTCATCACCGTGTTGGAATGTCCGGTAATGCGCGCACCGTCGACGAGGCTCATGAACCAGATATTGCCGGGCCGGTGCGCGACCGTCGAGCCATAGGCGACGACATCATGGTGGCGGATATCCTGCGGGCCAGCCGGCATGCCATGCTCGGCCGCATAGGCCCGACTACAATAGACCGCCCAGTCAATATCGCACAGTTTTTGCCCGACCAGACGTTCATCGAGCACGCGCTCACAGGCCCGGAACGCGATATCGGCCTCGCCATCGACCAGATCCAACAGCGCCTCGGAGGAATCGTATTCGATCTGGACTTCCGGTCGGGTGGTATGAAATTCGGCCAGGATCGGCGCGACCAGACGTGCGAAGACCACTTCAGGGGCGCTGATCCTCAGCGTTCCCGACACCCGGCGGCCCAGTTCCTGGGCGTGCAACCCCAGCGCCTCGGCGTCAGTCGACATCGCCTCAGCCCGACGCAGCAGGGCCCTGCCATCCTCAGTCAGGCGATAGCCGCGCGTACGGCGCTCAAACAGCGTCAGTTGCAGATCATGCTCGAGCGTCTGCATCCGACGGCTGACCGTGGTCTGGTTCAGGCCCAGCGCCCGCGCCGCGCCGAGCGTGGAACCGGCCTGGGCGACGGCGAGAAAAAGCCGAATGTCATTCCAGTTGAACATGTGGTCCGCCCGGCAACATCGGCTCTGCAAGATTGCAGAGCTCCTCTTCAATAAACCGGATTTCCCGCCCCGCCCAGACCTGAGATGGTAACCCGTTCACACACCCGGCCCGCAGGCCGGTCACAGAGGGAGAACCTGCCGTGAATTTCATGTTTGGCCGAGCGCCCCAAAAGACCCGAGAGCTGCAGAACCATCATATCGATTCGACAATCTGGAATGATTTCAAGTTCCGCAAAGACGACATCATTATCGCAACCTACGCCAAGTCCGGTACGACCTGGCTGCAACAGATCGTCAGCCAGTTGATTTTCAATGGCGAGGCCGGACTGCCCGTCGCGGAAATGTCGCCCTGGCTCGATCTGCGCGTGCCGCCCAAACAGGTCAAGCTTCCGGAGGTCGAGGCGCAGACGCATCGCCGCTTCATCAAGACCCACTTGCCGGTCGACGCGCTCGTTTTCTCCAAAAAGGCCAAGTATATCTATATCGGCCGGGACGCACGTGATGTGATGTGGAGCATGTATAACCACCACAAGAACGCCAATGAGCTCTGGTATCAGGCGCTCAATGAAACTCCCGGCCGGGTCGGTCCACCGATCGGTCCGCCACCGGAATCCGTGACCGAGTATTTCCGCGACTGGCTCGCCCGCGACGGCTATCCCTTCTGGCCGTTCTGGCAAAGCACGCGGAGCTGGTGGGCGATCCGCAACTTGCCCAATGTCAAATTCACCCATTTCGAGGCGCTCAAAGCCGACATGCCCGGCGAAATTCGCAAGATCGCGAAATTTCTCGACATCAGAATAGATCCGGACCGCTGGGAGGATATCCTTCTGCATTGCAGCTTCGACTATATGAAAGCCCATGCGACCCCGAGCGTTCCGCTGGGCGGCGCCTTCTGGGACGGCGGCGCCGAGACCTTTATCCATAAAGGCACCAATGGCCGCTGGCGCGATGAATTGAGCGCAGCCGACAGCCGCGCCTACGAGAAGCGGGCGCGCCAGGAGCTGGGCGCGCGCTGCGCCAATTGGCTGAAGAGCGGATCAGGCCTGTAACTCACACGCGAATCGAAACCTCCTCTCCTTGCTGGTTGAACGCGCAGGGAGAGGGGTTGTTTTTCGATCGCTGGGCCGGGCTCTGGCCGGCGCCCCGGATCGATCATCCCCACAAAACCTTCATCGCCAGCCTGATCGCGCGCGTCCTGTCGAACGGATGCCGAAAACAGGGACAGGCATAATTAACGCTGGCCCGCCGCGCGGCGAGACTTCAATGTCTGCGTATTGATTATACCCGTCCCTGTTTTCGCCGGAGCCATGCGTGTCCCAAGCCAGCCTCCCCGCCACTCCGGCCGCCTTTCGCCTGTCGCTGCCCGACGATGCCGCGACCACCCCGCTGGTGCTCGATTCGCCGCATAGTGGCACCCGACTGCCGCCCGGCTTCGAAACCCTGGCGACGCGAGCGCAGCAACTCACCGCTTGGGACGCCTTCATTCCCGATCTGTGGCGCGGCGCCGTGGTGGCCGGCGCCTGCCTGGTCGAAGCGGAATTTGCCCGCATCGTGATCGATCCCAACCGCGCCATCGACGATATCGATCCGGCGTTGATCGCGGGGACATGGCCCACCGCCTGGGGTGAGCTGGCACCGACGCGCTATAGCGAGCGCGGCATGGGCCTGATCCGGCATCTGATCCTGCCGGGCCAGCCGATGTATGCCAGCCCGCTCGCGCCGCAGGAGATCCGGCAGCGGATCGATCAGCTCTACACGCCCTATCACCGCGCCCTCACCGACCAACTGGATGCCTTGCACAAGCAGTTCGGTGCCGTCTGGCACATTGATTGTCACTCGATGAAATCACAGGCCAATGCGATGAATATCGATCTGGGCCGGCCGCGTCCCGACATCGTGCTCGGCGATCTGGACGGAACGAGTTGCGCAGCCGAATTCACCGATCTGGTCGAGGCCGAATTGCGCGCCTGCGGTTATTCGGTCGCGCGCAACCAACCCTATAAGGGCGGCGATATCGTACGTCGCCATGGCGATCCGGCGCAGGGCCGCCACAGCCTGCAGATCGAAATCAACCGGGCGCTCTATCTCGACGAAGCGCGGTTCGAGCCGTCGGCCGGCTATAGCGAGCTCCAGCGTAATCTCAGCCGCGTCAGCGAGGCGATCACCACAGATCTGCGCGCCCGCATCACGACAGGACCAAACCGATGACAGAGGCTGTCAAGCGGGCCCGCCCGACCAATCCGGTGATCATCCTGCTGGGGATATTGCTGCTGGCAACGCTGATGACCTGGCTGGTCGGATCCGGCAGCTATGAACGGGCCGGACGCCTGATCGTGCCCGACAGCTATGTGCCGCTGGCCAAGGACTGGTCGCTGTCCGGCATCTTCATTCCCGTCGAAGCGCGTGACGGCATGGCGGCGCCGGTCAGCCTGACCGGGACGCTACGGGCGATCCCTGAAGGCCTGCAACGCGGGGCCAATCTGATCTTCATGGTGCTGATCATCGGCGGCCTGTTCGGGATACTCGACCGGGCCGGCGTGGTCGAAAACGGCATCAACCGGCTGCTGCACGCCGTGAAGGGCAATGTGATGGTGCTGGTCGCGGCGCTGATGACGATCTTCTCGGCCGGCAGCGCCTTTTTGGGCCTGGCTTCGGAATATCTGATCATCATCCCGGTGATGACGGCGCTGGCGGCACGCATCGGCCTGCCAACGATTGTCGGCTTCGCCATCGTCACCATAGCGGTCAAGATCGGCTATCTCGCCTCGGTGACCAATCCGATCCCGTTGACCATCGCCCAACCACTGGTGGGCGTGCCGATTTTCTCCGGCGCCGGCTTGCGGCTCGCCTTCTATGCCGTCTTCCTCACCGCCGGGATCGGCTTTCTGCTCTATCGCGTCCGCGGCATGACCGACGGCAAGGCGATCACCGTCACAGATCATCCCGTCCCCGATATCAATTGGCGTGAAGGCGCAATGCTGGCGATCCTGGTCGCGGGCATCGGCGTTATTCTGACCGGCTCGACCCGCTGGGCTTGGTCGCATCATGAGCTGTCGGCCTGTTATATCGCGATGAGCCTTGGCCTCGCCGTCGTCAGTGGATTGTCCGCGAATGAATCCGCCGAGGCCTTCATCTCCGGCATGAAGAAAGTCCTGCTCGCCAGTTCACTGATCGGGGTCGCGATGGCGGTGACCGTGGTGCTGGAGGATGGCCGCATCCTCGACACCATCGTCCACACGCTCAATGGCGCGGTCGGCGAGCACGGCCCCTATATCACCGCCGTCGCGATGTTCGGCTCGCAGCTCGTGCTCGACTTCCTGATCCCGTCCACCTCCGGGCAGGCGGCGGTGACAATGCCGATCCTGGCGCCACTGGCGCAGCTGGCCGATGTCGGGCCGCAAACCACGGTGATCGCCTTCCTGTTCGGCAATGGCATCACCAATATGCTGACCCCGACCTCGGGCACCCTGCTCGCCTATCTCGCCGCTGGCCGGATTGAATGGCTCGACTGGGCCAAATTCATTGCGCCGCTCTGGGCCGGCTTTATCGCCATCGCCTGTGTCCTGCTCGGCGTCGCGGTCTGGCTGGGCGCTTGAGGCCGGCGCTGGTCCGCCCCCGCATTCCGGCTATATTCAACGGCGAATCCGCTGTGCCAGGAGTTATCATGTCCGCCAAATCGATCATCGTCAGCCTCACCGCCCTCGCTCTACTGGGCGGCTGCGCCAGCACCGGCTGGATGGCCTCACCGGCTGCGTCGGTTGAAGCCGCTGCACCGACTCAAGTCGCCGCGACACCTGCCGATGACGGCGTTGTCGCCGCCCTGCTGGCCGACGCCCGGGTGCAGGCGGCCTTTTCGGAGATCGAAGCGATGCGGACGCTTAATAATGAGCGCCTGGTCGAGCTGACCGAAATCCCGGCCCCACCCTTCGGCGAAGCGGCACGCGGCACCGAGATGGCGGCGAGAATGCGCGCGCTTGGTTTGGCGGATGTGAGGATTGACGAAGTCGGCAATGTGATCGGCCGCCGCCCCGGCACAGCCGGTAGCGAAGCGCGCAGCATCGCCATCGTCGCTCATCTCGACACCGTCTTCCCGGAGGGCACAGACGTCACCGTGCACCGCGACGGCGATCTCTTCACAGCGCCGGGTATTGGCGATAATTCGCGCGGCCTTGTCGCCCTGCTCAGCCTGATCGATGCGATGAACCGGGCGCAGATCGAGACACGCGACGATGTGGTTTTCATCGCCTCGGTTGGCGAAGAGGGCTTGGGCGATCTGCGCGGTGTGCGGCATCTCTACGACAATGACGCCTCGCCCTATGCGAGTTTCATTGCGATTGACGGCGGCGAGGCAGCGCGTCTGGTCGTCACCGCTGTCGGTTCGATCCGCTATCGCGTGACCTTCCGCGGTCCCGGCGGCCATTCCTACGGCCATTTCGGCCGCGTCCAGCCGCACCAAGCGCTGGCCGAAGCGATATTGCGCTTCACCGAAGCGGCAACGCCGATCACCCTGGACGGCACCAAGGCGACCTTCTCCTTCGGTCGCGTCGGCGGCGGCACATCGGTTAATTCCATTCCCTTCGAAAGCTGGATGGAAGTCGATATGCGCTCGGCCAATCCGCAAAAACTCGATGCGCTGCACCAGGCTTTCCTGAGCTCGGTCGATGCAGCACTCGACGCCGCCAATGCCCGCCGCCGCGAGGGCGATGCGCTCACCGTCGATCTCGAGCCCGTCGGGTCTCGACCACCCGGTGAAGGTGATCTCAACGCGCCGCTCGTGCTGCACGCCATGGCGGCCATGCGGGCGATGGGGCTGGAGCCGGAATTCGCCGCATCCTCCACAGACGCCAATATCGCGATCTCGCGCGGCGTCCCCGCCGTTACGCTGAGCCGCGGCGGCATCTCAAGCAATGCCCATGCGCCCAATGAGAGCTGGCAGGATGTGGACTCGCATGAAGCGATTCAGATCGCCTTGCTGCTGGTATTGGCCGAAGCGCAGCTGCAGACGCTCCCGCCAGAGTGATCCGGGGTCGAATCCGGTCCACATCAATCGGGTGCCTGTGAGCAAATAAGCCGTCAAAGCGACCTCCGGCCCCTCGCCCCTTGCACATCCAGGATGTGGAAGAAGGGGTGAGGGGCTGGACCGGCCGCCGTGACCGCGGCGCTACGCGGCAGCTCGGAGATCGCGAACACCCAGGGCGGTCGCTAATGCGACCCGCAGCGGGGTTGGCTGGAACTCCGGCAAAATCTCTGCCAAGCGTGCCCCATCGATCGCGTGCGGCACCCGCCAGAGATAAGCCATCTCGGCAACCTCACGCATTTGGGCCATCACCAGCCCCAGGACGCGGATCAGCGGCCAGGGCATGGAGTTCACACGCAAGCTGCGCCCGCAAATCCGTTCCATTCCATCGATCAGTTCACGCCCGGTCAGCGCATAACCGGGAAAGCCGATCTGGGTGAAAGGCGCGAGCCGCGACCGTTCGGCGGCGAGGCCCGCCATGGCGCGCGCCATGTCGGGCAGGAAAGCCCAAGCGTGCACACGGTCGAGCGGGCCGGGATACATCACCTTGCCCTGGTCGATTTTGGCGATGATATAGTCCTCGAACCAATTTCCCGATTTGACACCTTCAAAGAAATCGCCGCCACGCAGAATGATCGTGCGCACCCCGGCTTTCGCCGCATCGGCATAGGCGCGCTCCATCGCGATCCGCAGCTTGCCCTTGCGGTGACGGGCCCGGTGCGGCGTATCCTCATCAAGGCGCGGCGGCATCGCCGTTCCGAAATTATAGACATTGCCCGGAACCATCACCGTCGCGCCGCTCTGCTTCGCGGCGGCGATCACGGCCTTGGTGAGCGTTGGCATCTCGCGCGACCATTTGGGATAGGGCGGATTGACGGCATTGATGATGACATCGCAGCCCGCAACCGCGGCGCTCAGGCTCGCGGTGTTGAAGGCATTGCCTTCGATGCGGGTTTCCCGGCCGGCCGGTGGCGCGCCGCTCCAGTTTCGAGCCAGCGCGCGCACGCGCCAACCGGCTTCCAGGAAGGCGGTGACAGCGGCGCGGCCGAAGCGGCCCCGGGCTCCCAATATAATCACTTGTCCTGGCATGGCAGGTCTCATTCCTCGATTTGCTGTGTTGACAAGCCGACGATGCCCATTCAGTTATGGTTCATCAATTGATCAATTTGCAAAACACTTAGTCATATTTGGATAGCAAATGACCCGTGACTTCGACTGGACCCATTTACAGACCTTCCTCGCCGTCGCCGAGAACGGCACGCTCTCGGCCGCAGCCCGCGCCACCGGCGGCAGTCAGCCAACCATGGGACGCCATATCGCGGCACTGGAGACCGAGCTGGGCGTGCGCCTGTTCGATCGCGCACCCCACGGGCTGGCGCTGACACCAACCGGCGCCGACCTGGTCGAACATGCCCGCGCAATGGCCGCCGCGGCGCACCAATTGTCCCTGACCGCCAGCGGCCGCTCCGACAGCATCGCCGGAGTTATCCGCCTGACCGCCAGCGAGATCGTCTCGACCTATACCCTGCCGCGCATCCTGACCGAGCTGCGCCGGGCCGAGCCAGAGATCGAGATCGAACTGGTCGCTTCGGACCGTAGCGAGAACCTGCTCCAGCGCGAGGCCGATATCGCCATCCGTATGTACCGGCCGACCCAGGTCGATGTCTTCACCAAGAAGGTTGGCGACCTACAGCTCGCCATGTTCGCGACGCCGGATTATATCGCCCGGCGTGGCATGCCAACCAAGCTGGAGGATTTCCTCGATCATGACGTAATCGGCTATGACCGCAGCGAGCTGATGCTGCGCGGCTTCGCCGAAGCGGGCCTGCAGGTCGACCGGCATTTCTTCGCCTTCCGGTGCGATAGCCAGGTCGTGGGCTGGCAAATGGTGGTGGCCGGTTTCGGGATCGGTTTCAACCAGTTGGAGATCGGCTTGGCCGAACCACGCGTCCAACGCATCGTGACCGGGACCGCCCTGCCCGCCCTGCCGATCTGGCTCACCGCCCATTCAGAGCTCAAGACCAGTCGCCGGGTGCGGCGCGTCTTCGATTTCCTGGCCGAGGCGCTGAAAGCGCGCGGCGTTCATGGCGATCAGCCGAACGGCGCGAATGGCATAAAAGAAACAGGAATGGTGAGCCCGCCGGGGCTCGAACCCGGGACCTACTGATTAAAAGTCAGTTGCTCTACCAGCTGAGCTACAGGCTCCCCGTGCGAGGAGCGCCCTACCTATAGCGGCGATTCCGGTGGGTCAATCGCGCCTTGCCTATGGATTTCAGCAATTGCGATGCGATTTTGCCATAATTGGCGGTAATATCACCTTCATGAGCTCGAAGATTTCCCTGTTTGCAGGCGCACTGGCGGCGTTAGCGCTCAGCGCCTGCTCAACCACCCGCGAAGAAGCCGGCGGCTTCGCCCGCGAGGAAACGGACAGTGCCGTGCAGGACGCTGTCGGCCTGCCGCGCGAGCGGCCCGGACCGATCATGGTCGATGAAGGCGATGACACCGTGCCGACACCCTATGGCGGCGAAGGCTCGCCGCGGCGTTGCTCAACGGTAGCCCGCGACATTGCGCGCCTGACAGTCGTGCTGGGAGCGGATGTCGAGGAGGCCAGCCGCGAGACGGACCAGGCCGAGCGCGAGCGCGAAGGCCGTAGCTGGTTTGACCAGAGCGCCGAATTCGCCCTGCAGACCCCGGAAATGGCCTCGCAAGGCGCCCGTGGCCTGTATCATTCCACCATTGTCGGCCTCAACCCGGTGCGCCCCGTGATCCGCTTCATCGGCGGCGCTGGCCGCATCGAGACCGATGCCCGCGAACGCCGCGAAATGGCCCAACGCCGCCGCGCTTATCTGCGTGGGATTTATGACGGTTTCGGTTGCCCGGCGGTGCAGATGCGCCGCGCGTTTGAGGCTTATGGGCTGGTGGAAACGGCGGAGTAAGCGCGCGCGGATGACCGGCACCTGGATCACTCGCTGCGCGCCGCCGCCTCGGCCACGCCCTGATCCCATTTCGCCCGAAACTCGCGCCGAAACGCCTCGTATTCACCCGCTGCAATCGCAGCCCGGATGCGGGCCATCAGGTGTTCGAAATAGGCGATATTATGCCAGGACATCAGCATGGCCGAAAGGTATTCGCCTGATTTGAAAAGGTGATTGAGATAGGCCTTGGAATAGTCGCGGCTGGCGGGGCAATCGATTTCCGGCGCCAGGGGCGTGTCATCCTCGATGAATTCGGCGCGCTTGATATTGATCGGGCCATAATCCGACCAGGCTTGTCCATGGCGTCCGGAGCGGGTGGGCAGGACGCAATCGAACATGTCCACACCGCGCGCGACGGCCTCGACCAGATCGATCGGCTTGCCGACCCCCATCAGATAGCGCGGACGTTCCACGGGTAGATGCGGCGTGGTGAAATCGAGCACATCGCACATCTGCTCGAAGCCCTCGCCGACCGCGAGGCCGCCAATGGCATAGCCGTCAAAGCCGATTTCCTTCAATCCTTCAGCGGATTGACGCCGCAAATCCTCGAATACCGAGCCTTGGACAATGCCGAACAAGACCTGGTCGTCGCGGGTTCCGAAGGCGTCTTTGGAGCGTTGGCCCCAACGCAGGGAAAGTTCCAGCGAGGCCTTCGCTTCGGCGGGGGTGCAGCCGAAGGCGGTGCATTCATCGAGCTGCATCGAGATGTCGGCACCGAGCAGGTCGGCCTGGATTTCGATGGAACGTTCGGGGGTTAGGTGATGTTTCGAGCCATCGATATGGCTTTGAAACGTGACGCCCTGCTCGTTCATCTTGCGCAGTTTGGACAGTGACCAGACCTGGAAACCGCCACTATCGGTCAGGATCGGGCCTTGCCAGGCCGAGAATTTGTGCAGCCCTCCCAAACGTTTGACCCGTTCGGCGCCGGGACGGAGCATGAGGTGATAGGTATTGCCCAGAATGATGTCGGCCCCTGTCCCCTTGACCTGATCCATATAGAGCGCCTTGACGGTGCCCGCCGTGCCGACCGGCATGAAGGCCGGGGTGCGGATATCGCCGCGTGGGGTTTTCAGGACACCGGTTCGGGCCGCCCCGTCTCTGGCGTGGATATCAAAGGTAAAGACGCTCATCGCGCGCGCTCCAACAGGCTGGTATCCCCGTAGGAATAGAATCGGTAGCCGTTTTCAATGGCATGGGCATAGGCGCGCTGCATGGTTTCGAGGCCCGCCAAGGCGCTGACCAGCATGAAAAGCGTCGAGCGTGGCAGGTGAAAATTGGTCAGAAGCGCGTCGGTGATGCGGAAATCATAGCCGGGCGTGATGAAAATCTCGGTGTCGCGGCTGCCGGATTCGATACGGCCAATCTCCGGTGCCAGGCTCTCCAAAGTGCGCAGCGCAGTGGTGCCGACGGCGATGACGCGGCGGCCCTGTAACCTTGCCGAATTGATGGCGTTAGCGGCCTGCTCGCTGACCGTACACCACTCGCCATGCATGTGGTGGTCTGCTGTATCTTCGACCTTTACCGGCAGAAAGGTGCCGGCGCCGACATGCAGGGTGACATCGCAGCGCTCGACACCGCGATCCGCCAACGCGGCGAACAGACGCTCGGTGAAATGCAGACCGGCAGTCGGGGCGGCGACGCTGCCATCTTCGCGTGCGAATAAAGTTTGATAATCCTCGACATCCGCCGCATCGACACTTCGCTTGCGAGCAATATAGGGCGGCAAAGGCGGCACACCGGTCGTGGCAATCGCCTCATCGAGCAAAGCGCCGGACAGATCGAACGCCAAAAGCGTATCGCCGCCCTCGGCCCTTTCGATCACTTCGGCGGAAAATCCCTCGAATTCGATCCTGTCGCCAATCCTGAGCCGCTTGGCCGGGCGCACGAAGGCGCGCCAGCGATCCGGTCCGGTGCGCTTGTGCAGATTGATCTCGCACTGCACCGCGCCGCCGCCGCCCAGTTCGCGCGCGGCGCGCGTGCCGGTCAGCGCGGCGGGGATAACGCGGGTATCATTGAACACCAGCAAATCACCGGCCCGCAACAGGTCCGGCAGATCGAGCACCTGCCTGTCGGCCAGACCGCCGGAGGTATCGACATGCAGCAGCCTTGCCGCATCGCGGGGCCGCGCCGGGCGCAAGGCAATACTGGCCTCGGGCAGGTTGAAATCGAAATCATCTACGCGCATCCGCAGGGGTCTAGCTTCGGACTCACCGCTTCGCAATCTTTGCGGTGTAGTAGAGGGGGTGAACGCCAAACCGGATCGCCGCCTTGCGCCATACAATCTCTGCCCTGCTTGTCCTTGCCCTGTTGATCGGCCTCGCCCTCGTGATCACCCTCGCCCCGCTATGGCGCGGCTTTGATGCCTTGCGCGAGATCTGGCCGATCCTGGTCGGCCTCTCAGTGCTCGCGGCGCTGTCCTTGCTCGGTAATCGCCATCGGCAGGCGCGCTGGATCGGCCTTGCCGCCACGCTCGTCATCATCGCACCGGGCGTTGACGAAAGCTGGCGCGCCGTGTCAGCCACGCTCAATCCGGCAACCCAAAGCGCAGCGGGCCCCGGCGAGATTGATCTACGGATCGGTACCCATAACATGTGGGGCCGCAATGCCTCGCCGATGGCAGCGGCAACGCTGCTGCCGCCACGTGCGCCCGATATCCTGGCGCTGCAGGAGGCCTTCGGAAAGGCACGCGACGCCGCCGATGCGCTGGAAGCGCAATACGCCTTCGCGGCGCATTGCAGATCCAACCGGCTATTGAGCAATCTGCCCATTTTGGCTTCCGGTTGCGTCGCAGTTCCACCCGCGATCCGTGCCGCCGCGACCATCGCCTGCGACTGGGAGATTCCGCCTGCCGTCTGGGCCCGGATCCAGATGCCCGATGGCGGTGAAGCGGTGTTCGTGACGGTGCATCTGACCTGGCCCTTCCCCGACGCGACCCAGGACTGTCAGCGCCGCGGCCTGTCGCGCGGTCTGGCACGATGGCCACAGGACCGGCTCGTCGTGATGGGTGATTTCAACGCCGCCGCACCGGCCTATGCCCTCTCCCGGCTCGACCGCGATCTTGGCCTCGAGCGGCGCTCGATTGGTATCGCCACCTTCCCGTCCGAAGGCCGCTTCGAGCAAGCCGACTGGGGCACGCCGCCCTTCGCACCGATGATGCTGGGGATTGATCACATCTTTGCCGGCACGGCCTGGCAAACGGTCTCGATTGAGGCCGGACCCAATACCGGCTCCGATCACCGGCCTCTGCTGGCGACCCTGCGCCTGCGCGCCGCGCCCGCCGCTCAGCCGTGAGACCAGTTGTCCGGATCGCTGCTATCGCCCGGTGACAGGCCAAGCTCCTCGCCGACCAGGCTGACACCGAGCCCGAGCACGGTGCGATTGGCATAGGCGAAATAGGCCGCGACCTGATTGATCTCAAGAATCTCACCATCGTCGAAACCGGCCTCGCGCAGGCCGGCGATATCGGTCTTCTCCATGCCGGCCGGATTGCGCGTCAGCTTGCGGGCATAGACCAGACCAGCTGCCTCCCGGCGCACGAAGGCCGAGCCGAGATTATCGCTCTCCAGCGCGCTGCGGATCTCCGACGCGCGCGCATCATCGCCGAGCAAACGCTTGAGCCCGGCGAAATGATGTTCCAGACAGTAGCCGCAGCCATTGAGCAGACTGACATAGACGCCGATGGTTTCCAGATAGGCCGTGTCGAGCCGGTTGGCACCGTGATGCAGCACCGCCTTGTAGAGCGCCATATGGCCCTCCAGCGTGTGCGGCCGCAGCCCGTGAATGGCCAATACATGATCAACCTGGCCCTTGGGCCCGGCGATACGGTCATAAAGGGCTTTCAGACGGCCTGCCGCCTTGTCCGCCCCGATCATCTCAATCCAGCTCATGAGTAACAGCCTCGCCGGATGCGCGATTCAGGCAAGTAAAATCGTGATCGGGGCGCGCGGGAGGGTGGCTTGATCCCCCCGAATACTCAAACCGATGTCATCCCTGACGGATGCCCCGCGGACGCGGGGCGCAGATCAGGGACCCAGAACCTCCATCGCGACACCAACTTGATGGGTTCGAGCAATCACGCACGCAACCAGACGTCGGGCGTCTGGGTCCCTGATCTACGCCCGGATCACTGACGCGTCCGGGCATCCGTCAGGGATGACAAACTGTAATGATTTAAAGTGAGTAGGCCCTGCGCAGGGCCAAACCCCGCCTTGAAAACCATGCCGGGATCCGGCCAGACAGGACTTGTCTCGTCAAGGGTGAAACCGCGAAGCGGCGCCTTCGGCGCCCTTGACGAGACAAGTCCAGTCTGGCGACCTGCTTGGCAAGGGTTTCAGGGATGGCTCTGCCCGGGGTGGGCGCGTTTTCACTGAGTTTATGGGTCCTTGGTCTGTTGAAATAGGTGCCTGTCACCATTTATTTTTATGTCACCAACTATTCAGTGCACCTTCAAAAAGGTTCGGATTAGTCGGTCCCAGAGAGGTCATCTCGAATCTGATCCCGTAGCGCCGCGATAGGTAGCGTTCCCTTACCCGACTCCAGATGCCAAAATAGCCAACCATTGCAGGAGGACGCCCCCTGAAGCTTTGCACCGACTTGGTGGATGGAGCCAGAGGTTCCGTCCGCTACGACTGTCCCGTCCGCCAAGACAACCGCGGAAAACCGGCCATCCGCACTCCAGAGCGTATCGCCGGGGCGCACCAGACCTCTTTCAACAAGATCGCCAAAAATAATGCGCAAACGCATGCGGCTTGGCTGAGAAACTTGAAGCGCCTCGACAGAGTGTGCTCTTACGGCCGACACTCGGTTTCTGGCAACCCTCACGTAATTAGGATCGACTTCGATACCAATGAAGTGTCGCCCCAATCTCCTAGCTGCTGCCCCGGACGTACCGGTCCCAAAAAATGGATCAAGCACAACCTCTCCGGGATTTGAAGTCGAAAGGAGAATTCGATGCAAAAGCGCCTCCGGCTTCTGTGCCGGATGAACGCCATTGCCCTCTTTGTCTTTAATGAGCTCATTTCTAGAGCAAACTGGTAAGGTCCAATCGGAGCGCATCTGCACGCCATCATTGAGGGCCTTCATCGCAGCATAATTGAAAGTTGGTTTAGCATCCTTGCTCTTCGCCGCCCAGATCAAAGTCGCGTGCGCGACTGTAAAGCCTGTACCCTTGAAATTCGGCAATGGATTAGACTTGCGCCAGATTACATCGTTCATAATCCAAAAGCCCGCCGCTTGAACGAGAGCGCCAATTCGAAAGATATTTTCGTAGCTGCCAATCACCCACAATGCGCCGCTCGGCTTCAGTACTCGGCGGGCTTGTGCCAACCAATTCGCCGAGAATAGATCATAAGACTCAACACCGTCGCCGCCGTCCCATGACCGGCCGACATCGGCCTCACCCGCGAAAGTGCCGCAAGGTGGATCTGCTACGACGAGGTCGACGCTATTATCCGGAAACGTTCGCATAATTTCAATGCAGTCACCTTGAATGACTTCATTGACGGGCAATCCTGTTGCAACATTAATATCAGGTGTGATGACATCTTCAAACTCATAATCTGCTTGAATAACCTCAAGCTCATCGCCGCCCGACCTCATTTCAGATTCTGAAACTACGCTCTCTTTGCCAATATACTTTCTTATATCCCTCGCCACTGCGGACGCCGCTGGATATTCGGGCAATACTGCTTCTAAAAATCGCTCTAACTGAAACTTATTTCCAATTATCAAGCCATTTGATTTGGAGTAAAATGCTGAGACGGGTCGATCGCCTATATATAATACCCTCTGATCATTAGTCCCAATAACAAAATCATCCGGGTAGACAAATATCTCTTCAAAATTCAATATGGTATCTGATTCACTTTTTTGCACGAAGTTTGCTGATGGATCCCCTTCTTCATTAAAGAAGATAGGAATTGCAAACGCATCCCCAATCGCGGCCGCATGTATTGCACCTTTGCAACGATAACTTTCCATTATCATGGGACAAACAACATTTTGCTTTCCATCCAAATGTGAACAGCATCTCGAATTTGCCTTTGCCGTGCATCTATGCTGTCCAAGTCTAATTCATACGGAATCAACTCCGCATTATGCTTCTTCGCGAAAGACTTTACTTCGCCGTCTTGACATGCCGTATCGGGAGCAACCAACGCTAACAAGTTATCAGAGTCTATCTTAATTGGGTACTGGTAACACAACTCGATAGTCGCAGACCTTTGATCGTAATTCACTGAAATCTGAGTTTTGCAAATGTCGACAAACCCTTGACTGTGAAAGTCCAAAGTAGCTATTTCATTTTCTACATTGTCACGTAACTTCATGGAATAATAGGCCTTATTGCTTCCAAAAAACGCGGAAACGAGCTGACCGGGAACACGATGCATTGACTTGAATGCAAAATCTTCCAATGGGAACGCTCCCACAGCCTCACCATAGATTTTTTCATATCCACCCGAATCGAACGGAAATGCGAAACAAGGGGGGGGGAGCCTTTTATAATCCAGAACAAAACAAAAGAGGGCTGAACGTATCGCACCGCTATAACCCTGCACACCGGACGGACGATAACTTGGCTTTCCATAAAAATGGAATGAGGCCGACGCCTTTATATTATCATCAAAATCGCCAACCTGGATTTCACCCGTATCAAGAATGCCCAAAAATCGTCGCCCGATGCAGGTGTGCATAACGGGCATAGTTGGCTCGGCGGCCGGATAGGACGCTACGAACTCCCTGAAGCGATGCGAAGCACTTGCCATTGCCAACCTCCACGTGCGCGAGACTTCTCGATTTCGTCCTAAACTTCAACCGAATTGACCAGTTTATTGCGTGGACCGATGACATCAGCGCGACGGTGCGTCCACGATAGACAACGGCGGGCACCCATTTACTCCCGGATCGAGCGAGCTCAACTCAACTTCCCCCAGCCAACAAAAAGCCGCGACGCCCAACGGCATCGCGGCTCTCCATTTCAGCACATACGCCGGGGCCTAAACCTCAACAATGCTCGCCTTGACGATCTTGCCGGGCTTTGCCGGTGGCTCGCCCTTGGGGATTTTGTCGACGTGTTCCATGCCGGAGATCACTTCGCCCCAGACCGTGTACTGGTTGTCGAGATAGGGCACGGCATCCAGGCAGATGAAGAACTGGCTGTCGCCGCTATTCGGGTCGGATGAGCGGGCCATCGACATGGTGCCGCGCACGTGTTTCTCGGCAGAAAATTCGGCCGGGATCTTGGTGCCCGATCCACCCATGCCATTGCCATTGGGGCAACCGCCTTGGGCGACGAAGCCGTCGATCACGCGGTGAAAATTGAGGCCATCATAATAGCCTTCTTTCACCAGTTCGGTGATGCGGGCGACGTGTTTCGGCGCCAGATCGGGACGCAGTTTGATCGTCACATCACCCGTTTCCAGGGTGAATACGAGTTGTTCTTCAGCCATTGAATTTACTCCAGAATTCTTGTCGGCACGGGAATTTCGCAGACATCCGGCAAAGCGCCGGACGCGTCGCGAAGCGAATTGAGATAGGCGGTGAAAGCAGGCGATTCAGTATCGACCACCTGGACATGGGTGCGTTCGGCCTCGGGCAGATCGGCAGCGACGCGCATCGAATCGATCGTGTCGGGCACGAAACCGGGATCCTGCCCCAGCGTGCCGACCCGCAGCGCATTGACAGCATCCTGACCAGCGCGAACACGGCCCCAACTCGTATAGGCCGCGTTGAGGTGTTCGGCATTGCCGCGCGTGATGTAGAACTGGCTTAGTGCGCTGTTCGGATCATTGGTGCGCGCTGCGGCAGCAGCGCCGGTGCAATGCAAGAGCCAGCTATCGACCCGGCCATCGGCGGTCAGGGCTGCAGCGGCCAGGGTCTGGGTGCCGGCCGGAAAGCCGTGCCAAAAGCCGGCCTTCGCCGATTGCGCCATGTTCGACGGATTGATCACCCGGTTCTGCAATTCGCTGATCGGCAATTCGGCGCCGCGCCGAACGGTGAATTCGGAATTCAGGGGCGGCAAATCGGTACGGTGGTTGGGATTGCCGCGCGCGCCGCCGCCCTGGGCCATAAAGCCATCGAGAACGCGGTGCCAGACGAGGAAATCATAGAAATGCGCCCGCGCCAGAATCTTCATGCGCTCGACATGATTGGGCGCGAATTCCGGCGCCAGCTCGACGATGATGCGGCCATGCGGCGTTTCGATATAGAGGGTATTTTCCGGATCGAGATCGCGCCAGGCATCGTCGGGGAATGGGTAGGCTGTGCTCGCGGTTGCAGCAGCCGTTTCGGCGACCTGGATCGCGCTCACCGCGCCGGTGGTCTGGCTGGCATCAGCGGCTTCGCGCGCGCAGGCGGCGGTAGCCAGACCCAAGGCCAGGGCCAGGGAGAGTGAGACTTGTTTGATCACGCGAGACGCTCCTTCAAACGGGTTTCGATCACGGGCGGAACGAAAGCCGAGACTTCTCCGCCCAGCGAAGCAATTTCCTTCACCAGGCGCGATGAAATGGCCTGGTGACGCGGATCCGCCATCAGGAAGACAGTCTCAATATCATCATTGAGCTGCTGATTCATCGCCACCATCTGAAATTCATATTCGAAATCGGACACCGCACGCAGGCCGCGCACGATCGACTGTGCCCCGACCTGCTCGGCGAAATGCATCAACAGGCCCTTGAAAGGCAGGACCTCAATCACCGTATCATCAGCGAATTGAGCCGCTTGCGACTTCACCATTTCGACGCGCTCATCGAGCGTGAACAGGGGTTGTTTGGAGGCATTGATCGCGACGCCGATGATCAGATGATCGACCAGCTTCACCGCCCGCCCGATAATATCGAGATGGCCATTGGTGAGCGGATCAAACGTTCCCGGATACAACGCTGTGCGATGGGCCATGCTCAGACCTCTGCTCCGTCACCCGATCCGCTCTCATCCGAAATCGCTGCGCCGCCATCAGCGTCCGGAGCCAGATCTTCGGCCCCGTCCTGCTCATCGCCCTCATCCTCACCGGCATCCTGAATGCGGACAACGGCGACGACATTCTCTTTATCATTGAGGCGGATCAGACGCACGCCGCGCGTTGATCGCCCGGCAATACGCACGGTGTCGACCGGGAAGCGGATCAATTGCCCGCCATCGGTGACGGCCATGATCTGGTCGCTGTCTTCGACGGCAAAGCTGGCCGCCAATTCGACGCCGCGCTTGATATCGGTCGCGGCAACGCCCTGATTGCCGCGCCCCATGACGCGGTAATCATAGGCGCTCGAGCGCTTGCCCATGCCATCGACGCCAACGGTGAGGAGGAATTCCTCGGCGGCGCCCAATTCGGAAATGCGTTCCGGCGTCAGAGCAGCAATCTCGCCGTCATCATCGCCGTCACCATCACCGGCATCGGTGACAGTTTGATCTTCACCCTCATCGCCGAGCGCGAGACGCATGGCGGTGGCGTGTTTGATATAGGCGCGCGCTTCCGGCGAGGTGATATCGACATGGCGCAGGATCGCCATCGAGATCAGGCTGTCACCCTTGGCCAGGCGAATGCCGCGCACACCAACCGAAGAGCGGCCGGCGAAGATGCGGACATCATCGACCGGGAAGCGAATGGCGCGGCCACGATTGGAGACCAGGAAGACATCATTGGCCTCGGTACACAGGCGCACGGCGACAATGCTGTCATCCTCTTCCAGCTTCATCGCGATCTTGCCGTTGCGATTGACCTGCACGAAGTCGGACAGGCGGTTACGGCGAACCGTGCCGCGCCCGGTGGCGAACATAACATTCAGTTCGCTCCAGCTATCCTCGTCTTCCGGCAGCGCCATGATCGAGGTGATGGTTTCACCCTGATCGAGCGGCAGAAGATTGATCATCGCCTTGCCACGCGTATTCGGCGCGCCGAGCGGCAGGCGCCAAGCCTTGGTCTTGTAGACCATGCCGCGATTGGAGAAGAACAGCAGCGGTGCGTGCGTCGAGGTCACGAACAGAGTCGTGATGAAATCCTCGTCCTTGGTCGCCATGCCGGAGCGGCCCTTGCCGCCGCGGCGCTGAGCCCGGTAGTCGGACAGCGCGGTGCGTTTGGCATAGCCGCCATGGGTGACGGTGACGACCATTTCTTCGCGCGGGATGAGGTCTTCGTCTTCGAAGTCAAACTCGCCATCGATGAAGATGGAGCGGCGCGGCGTACCGAAATTCTCACGCACTTCGACCAGCTCGCTGCGGATAATCTCCAGCACACGCTCACGCGAACGCAGGATGTCGAGCAGATCGGCGATCTGTTCGGCCAGCGTGCCGGCTTCATTGCCAAGCTCGTCTCGGCCCAAACCGGTCAGGCGGTTGAGGCGCAGTTCGAGGATGGCGCGGGCCTGTTCCTCGGTCAGTTTCAGCGTGCCGTCTTCCTGCAGCACCGAACGCGGATCGGCGACGAGGCTGACCAGCGGCGCGACATCATGCGCCGGCCAAGCGCGCGCCATCAGGCCTTCACGCGCAGCGGCCGGATTTGGCGCGGCGCGGATCAGGGCGATGACTTCGTCAATATTGGCCACGGCCAGCGCAAGGCCGACAATGACGTGAGCCCGGTCGCGCGCCTTGGCGAGATCGTGCTTGGCACGACGCGCCACGACTTCTTCGCGGAAGCGCAGGAATTCCTTGAGGATATCCATCACGCCCAGCAATTGCGGACGACCGCGCACCAGCGAGAGCATATTGGCGCCAAAGCTCGTCTGCATCGGTGACCAGCGATAGAGCTGGTTGAGGATGACATCGGCATTGGCATCGCGCTTGAGCTCGATCACGACACGCATGCCGGTACGATCGGATTCGTCACGCAGATCGGCAATGCCTTCGATTTTCTTCTCACGCACAAGGTCGGCGATCTTCTCGATCATCGTCGCCTTGTTCACCTGGAAGGGGATTTCATGCACGATGATCGCCATGCGATCCTTGCGCACTTCTTCAACCGTCGCCAGCGAGCGCATGATGATCGAACCGCGACCTGTCGCCACCGCACTGCGGGCGCCGGAGCGGCCGAGGATCTGGGCGCCGGTCGGGAAATCCGGACCCGGAATGTGCTCCAGCAGCTCGTCTTCGCCCAGCAGTGGATTGTCGAGCAGGGCCAGCGTGCCATTGATCACTTCGACCAGATTGTGCGGCGGGATATTGGTCGCCATACCGACGGCGATACCGCCGGCACCATTGACCAAAAGATTGGGGAAGCGCGCCGGCAGAACGACGGGCTCGTGTTCCTGGCCGTCATAGTTTTCGCGGAAATCGACGGTGGATTTGTCGATATCAGCCAGCAGGGCGCTGGCCGGCTTGTCCATACGCACTTCGGTATAACGCATCGCGGCGGGTGGATCGCCATCGACCGAGCCGAAATTGCCCTGCCCGTCGAGCAGCGGCAGACGCAACGACCAGGGCTGGGCCATGCGGACCAGCGAGTCATAAACGGCCTGATCGCCATGCGGGTGGTATTTACCGATCACATCACCGACGACCCGCGCCGATTTTCGGTAGGGCTTGTCGGGCGTGTAGCCATTTACATGCATCGCCCAGAGAATACGGCGGTGCACCGGCTTGAGACCGTCACGCGAATCCGGAATGGCGCGGCTCACGATCACGCTCATCGCGTAATCGAGATAGGAGGTGCGCATCTCGTCTTCGATTGAAATATTGCCAACGCCTTCCGGCAGAGCCGGCGGCGGGGTCAGAACGTCATCGTGATCGCTCAAGGCGGTCCTCTCTCATTCGCGGCGCTGGCGGGGCTGAAAACCCCACCGCGCAAAGCAAAATGCCGCCCTGTATCCGGCACACAGAATCGGTGCGTGAATCAGGCGGCTTTCCTGTCACCAACACTTAACAATTGCAGCCCCGATGGGCAAATGCGCAGGGCGGTTGGAGCGCGTGGTTGCGAGCGCTGGAAACGTTGGCGGGAAACCGTCCCGAATCCGTTCGGTGAAGACCCACTTGCCAAAGCCGCCCCCGTGGCGAAACCTGCACCTTGAATGGCTTCGTCGGCACAGTGCCGGCGATGGCAATGGGGGATGATCATGATGAAAACTTCACGCCTGCACCTTGGAAGCCTCGCCCGGTTCGCGCTTCTGGCGCTGAGTGTTCAGCTTGCCGGCTGCGCCCACACGACAGCGCCGCCCGCAGCGAGCGAGGAGCCCATCGTGTTGATGATCGGTCTCGACGGGCTGCGCTATGATGCGATTGATCGCTGGGATGCGCCCAATCTGCGCGCCTTGGCCGCGCGCGGCGTGCGCCCGGATCACATGATCCCGGTGATGCCCTCCAAAACCTTCGTCAATTTCTACTCGCTGGCGACCGGGCTCTACCCGGAACATCACGGCATGATCACCAATGCGCCCTATGACCGCAGCTTTGACGAAGTCTTCTCTGCCCGTGATGGCAGTGCGCAGGATCCACGCTGGTGGGGCGGCGAGCCGATCTGGACCACCGGAGAAAAACAGGGCGTGCGCGCGGACATCATGTTCTGGCTCGGCTCGGAAGTCGCCCATGACGGGGTCCGCCCCTCCGTCTGGCACCCTTACGTGCATGAAATGCCCTACCAGGACCGTGTCGATGAAGTCCTGTCCTGGTTCGACCTGCCGCCGGCTGAACAGCCCCGTCTGGCTGCTGTCTATTTCGACCATGTCGATACCATCACCCATGCCGCCGGCCCGTTCACGCCGGAAGAAGGCGAGGCGGTTGCCGTCGTCGACGCCCTGGTCGGGCAGCTGGTTGAGGGAATGCGGGCACGCGGCCTGATTGACCGGACCAATATCATCATCGTCTCCGATCACGGCATGGTGCCGGTCTCGATCGACCGCTCCATCGCCCTCGACACGCTGACCGATCTGGACGGGCTGTTCATCCCGGAGTTTTCCGGCCGCTACGGCGCCGGGCTCGACCCCTTCGTGATGGGCTATGGCGAAGCGGAAGCGGTAGATCGCGTCTATGCGGCACTGGACGGCACCAATGAACATATCTCCGTCTATCGCCGCGGCGCGATGCCGGATGAATGGCATTTCGATCATCCCGATCGCGGCCCCGACCTGTTCGTGCTGGCCGACCCAGGCTGGCTGCTGACGCTGAGCACCGCCGATCTGTCCGGACCGTGGCCAGCGGGCATGCATGGCACGCACGGCTATGACAATCGCGATGAGAGCATGGGTGCGACCTTCATCGGTGCCGGCCCGATCTTCCCTGAGGGCACACGGCCGGAGGCGTTCGAGAATGTCGATGTCTATCTGATGATCGCCTGTGCGCTTGGCCTCGAACCGGCGACAACCGACGGTGATCCGCGAGTGGTGGAACGCATCACGGACGGGCGCTGTCCCGCCGCAAATTGACGCAACCGGCTGGCCCTCGCCCGGCTGGCGGCGTAAACAGGATCTGAAACCAATTGGAGTTCGCCATGTTGTCCCGCATCCTGCCCCTTACCGCCGTCCTGCTTTTGCTGCCCGTCGCTGCCTGCGCCCAGGACACTGATCCCGTACCGCCAGCTACGGTCACCACGACCAGCGGTGAAGTGATCATGCGCGACCGCACCCCGGCGGGCACGGTCAATCTGCGCCAGGGCCCTGACGGTGTTGTCATCCGGATCGCAGTTGATGGCCTGCCGGACGCAGCGCGCAATCAATGGCATGGCGCCCATCTGCACAGTGTCGGTGATTGCTCATCTGAGGATTTCACCTCCTCGGCCGGCCATATCAACCCCTCGGCGCGCCAGCACGGCCTGCTCAATCCGGATGGTCCCGACAATGCCGATCTGCCCAATCTCTGGGTCGATGCCAATGGCTCGATCCGGGCCGAAGTCTACACCACACGCGTCAGCCTGAACGGCTCTGACGGCCTGCCCGCTTTGCTCGACGAAGACGGTTCAGCGCTGGTGATCCATGCCGGCAGCGATGACCAGACCAGCCAGCCGATCGGCGGCGCCGGTGCGCGCATCGCCTGCGCGGTGATCACTACGCCCTAGCGCGCGAACCAAAAACCCACCACAATCCCGGCCTGTTTAGTCATCGGGATTCAAAACCATGCGCGTAAAACTCTGCTCCGCCCTCGCGGCCCTTGCCCTGACCGCAGCGCCTGCCTTTGGCGACGCCGCCTGGACGTCCAATCTTGGCCCGGTCATTTATGATGTCGACGCTGGCGACGCGGTCGTACTCATGAATTTCACGCGGGGGAGCGGCGCGGAACGTCGCACCTTCGTGCGCGGTCTGGTGGGCAATTTTGACCATCGCGGCAGCTATACCGGTTACTGGGTGGAAGCCGATGACGGCCCGTCCACGACGCCGGTCTGTGACGTTGCCATCCTCGATGCCGAGGGCAATTCGACCCATCATTGGGGCCGGGTAGAGTTTCAGATCGTCGATTCCGGCCTGCCCTCCTCCTGGGACGCGCTCATCGGCACATGTTTCGACATGCCCACCACCGGCTGGAGCGCACGCGATAACGGCGATTTCGATTACGATGCCTTCGAACGCCGCCGCAATGGTTCACCGAAATAGGCCGAGTCAGACGCGCGTAGCCAGACGCGCGCAGCATGGTGAGCGAAATCAGCGTGAAATCGCTCACCGCGCTGGCGCAGGGAGCTCGTGGTCGTCAGAGTTGCGGCCGGGACACCATCAGCACGAAGATCGCAATCAGAGCGGCGAAGGCCGGCCAACCGAGCGCAAACCAGATCCGCATCAGGCGATGGACGCGGTCGGGAACTGGCTCTCCCGCCGTGACCGCCTCGCCCATCAGGCGCCGGACCCGCAACTGGATCCAGACCACAGGCAACCAGCAAATGCCGATGAAGATGTAGAGCCCATAGCTCATCAAGAGCCAGGGTGCGGTCAGTGGCCAGCCGGCCAGTTGCGCCAATGCGATGCCCGTCAGCGGCTGGGCGATGACAGCGGTGGTGGTGAAGATCCAGTCGGCAAGCACGACATGTTTGGACGCGAGCGCGAAGCCGGGCGCATCGCCGGAACGCCAGGCCATCAGCATGAAGAAGGCAATCGCCGCGCCAGAGCCGAACAAGACACCGGCTGACAGGATGTGCAGGGTTTTGAGGATGAGATAGACCGTCATCAGCGTTCATCCTCGGTCGCGGCGATCATCAGGGCCAGCGCCATCATCGGAAAAACTTTCAGGATCGGGCCCAGCGCATCGGCCCACAGGCCGGGCAGGGTCATACTGAGCGTCGCGATATAGGCGAAAGTGCCAGCGATCATGATCGCGGCGACCCAGCGCACCCGCCACTTGGCCAGCATCGCCAGACCGAGGGCGAGATCAAAGGCCGAGCCGAACCAGAGCAAAAAGGTCTGCATCGCCGGCTCATAACCAGCCGCCTGCAGCACCGAATAGGCATCGCCGCGGGCAATCGTCAGCGAGAGAATCCCTGTCGCCAGCCAGTAGAGGCCCAAAACCCAGCGCGCGACGGGTCGGGCAAAGCCGAGCCTCGCGTGCCAGCGATCCTGCAGCCCGGCCGGGGCGCTGGCGAGATAGTCATCAAAGCCGCGCGGTGTTGCGCCCGTCGCGGCGAGCCAGGCGGATGGATCGCCCTCGACATCGAAATCGAGCTGTTTCAGCGCCGTCGTCCGCATCGAGGTGCGTACGCCGATCCAGCCCAGTGCATCGCCGAAACCAAAGGCCAGGGCGGCCAGCCAGCGCGGGAGGTGCCAGATCCGCGTGTCGCCAAAGCCGAGCCACCGGCGGTAGCTGCGCACCAATTCATCCATCGAAACGCGTTGCGGTCCGCCGACATCCCAGCTGACCTGAGACGGCGCGTCCGTCTGCAGCAGATCGCTGACTGCCGCGCTCAAATCCTCGACGCCAATCGGACGGAAGATCTGGCTGCCGCCAACCAGCGGCGTGACGAAGGGAATGCCGCACAGCGCCCGGACCAGCGCCGTGCCGCCATAGACATTGCGCGCGACCACCAGCGACGGGCGCAGGATAACCCAGTCGAGATCAAGCGCCTTCAGTGCCGCCTCGCCATCCTGCTTGTCACGGGCATAGGCCGAGCCGGAGGCCTTATCGGCCCCGACCGCCGAAATATGGATCACCCGTCTCACCCCGGCTTGCTCGCAGGCGGCAAACAGAGCAGCGGCGCCATCGACATGGGCGGCGCGGCTATTATCGCCGAGCCCGTCCTGCAGCACGCCAACGCAATTGATCACCGCATCAATGCCGGTCAGACGCGGGAGCCAGTCGGCGGCGCTGTCGTGGCGAAAATCACAGGCGATCCAGTTGATGTCGGGAGCCAAGCGGCGGGCCTGATCGATGCCGCGACCGGCGGCAGTGATGGAATGGTCCTGACTGTGCAGATGGGCCGCCAGATGCGAGCCGATAAAACCCGAGGCGCCAGCGATAAGGATATGCATGACCGCCCACTCCCCCTCAGCGCCGGATCAGCCGCGGCCTGGGGCCGCGCCTGCCACGACGCTCACTGTTCCTGCGCGAGTTGGCCTTCGCGGACCCGAGCGAGATTATCGCTCATATTATGGGTGATCGCAGTTCGCAGGGCGGGCCAGACGCCCTCGACCTTGAGCCATTCGGCACCGGGCATATCGGCATTGTTGATAGCCGCATAATAGGCGGAATTGCCATAGGAGCATGCCCACCAGGGCGAAGCTTGGCCGGTAAAGACCTCACCGGATTCGATCACGCCGCGCAACGCAGCTTCCATCCGCGCCGTATCCGAATTCATCAATGCCGTCACCGCAGGCCCGGCCTGTTGAGAGGAGGCGGTGACAACAGCCAGTGCGGTCGAATCGATGCAACGCGAGGCGTCGTAAATCGTCCGGGCGCGTCCGAGGAAATAGGCTTGCAGGGCACGGTCGGGATCTGTCTCCACTGTCAGGCGCGCGACCTCGAACAGGAAAATCGGCGGATTGATGTCGCGCCGCTGCCATAATTGATCGGCGATGGCCGAGCCCCGGTCCGCATCGGCGCCGTGCAATGTCGCCAAGGTCACCAGCACATCGCCCCATGCCGCGTCGCCAACAACAAATTGGGACTCGGTGCCTTCGTCCGGAACCGTCATGATCGCGGGATGACGCATATTGGCGTCTTCGCCCTGCGCCCAAGCTGGTGTCGCCAGCATGAGCCAAGCCAGGACCATTATTGAATTACGCATCATCGACTCCTCGCCCCCCGGCCGCGTCCCGTACCGATCAGAACGGAATTTCATCATCCATATCGGCGCTGCGGAAATCTTCCTTCGGCGCATCGACCGAGCGCTGCGGCGTACGCTCGCTGGAGTCGAAGCTGCCGCCACCGCCGCCATAGGAACCGCCCTCGCCCTTGCTGTCGAGCATTTGCAATTCGCCGCGGTATTTCTGCAGCACGATCTCGGTATTGTATTTGTCGACGCCGTTCTGGTCGGTCCATTTGCGGGTCTGCAGCGCGCCCTCGATATAAACCTTGGCGCCCTTCTTCAGATAATTCTCGGCGACCTTGGCGAGCTGGTCGTTGAAGATGACGACGCTATGCCATTCGGTCTTCTCGCGGCGCTCGCCGGAGGTCTTGTCGCGCCAGCTTTCCGAGGTCGCGATCCGCAGATTGCACACCGGATCGCCATTCGGCAGACGCCGGGTCTCCGGATCCTTGCCCAGATTGCCCACCAGAATGACCTTGTTCACAGATCCCGCCATCGCCCATTCTCCATGTTTTTGTGTTGCACGGCTTGTGCGCCGAGCCAATTTGTTCACATTATGTTCCACGGGTCAATTGTGCCCGCGAGTCGGGGGGATTTGAACGGAGTGTTGCAGCAGAGTCCAGTGAGGCGCGCGGCGAGCTGTGGATGGAACACAGGCCTCATGCTTGCCGACACCGACTTCCTGCCTACATGGTGTCAGCAGACCCGCATCTCGCGGCTGGACGAGCCACCGCTTGTTCTCTAAATGTTCAGCAGAAATCCCGCCCGCGACTCGGCAGACGAAAGACATTTCATGGCCCTCGACACCATCCGCGTGCGCGGTGCGCGCGAACATAATCTCAAGAATGTCTCTGTGGATCTGCCGCGCGACAAGCTGATCGTGTTCACCGGCCTTTCGGGCTCGGGCAAGTCCTCGCTGGCGTTTGACACGATTTATGCCGAGGGGCAGCGGCGCTATGTCGAGAGCCTGTCGGCCTATGCGCGTCAATTTCTCGAATTGATGTCGAAGCCGGACATGGATTCGATCGAGGGCCTGTCGCCGGCGATTTCGATTGAGCAGAAGACGACCTCGAAAAATCCGCGCTCCACGGTCGGCACCGTCACCGAAATCTATGATTACATGCGCCTGTTATGGGCCCGCGTCGGTGTGCCCTATTCGCCGGCGACCGGCCTGCCGATCCGCTCCCAGACTGTCAGCCAGATGGTCGACAAGCTGATGGCGCTGGATGACGGCGCGCGGCTCTATCTGCTGGCGCCCGTGGTGCGCGGCCGCAAGGGCGAATACCGCAAGGAATTCGCTGAGTGGCTGAAGGCTGGCTTCCAGCGCGTCAAGGTGAATGGCGAATTCTACACGCTCGAGGAAGCGCCCGTTCTCGACAAGAAATTCAAGCACGATATCGATGTCGTGGTTGACCGGCTGGTGATCAAGCCGGGCCTGGAAGACCGCCTCGCCGACAGTCTGGAAACCGCGCTGCGGCTGGCCGATGGTCTGGCGGTCGCCGAATTTGCCGACAAGAGCGACGATGACAGCCCGGCCGAGCGGCTGATCTTCTCGCAGAAATTCGCCTGCCCGGTCTCCGGCTTCACCATTGCCGAGATCGAACCGCGCCTCTTTTCGTTCAACAATCCCTTCGGTGCCTGCCCGGCCTGTGACGGGCTCGGCCAGTCGCTCAAATTCGACGAGGACCTCGTCGCCCCCGATCGCGACAAATCCCTGACCAATGGCGCCATCGCGCCCTGGAGCCGCGCCACATCCAAGCTCTACCAGCAGACGCTGCAGGCGCTGGCGACGCATTTCGGCGGCGATATGTTCAAGCCATGGCGCGAATTGCCGGAGGATTTCCGCAAGGTCATCCTCTACGGCACCAAGGACGACATCACTTTCGTCTATGAGGACGGCCTGCGGAAGTTCGAGACCAAGAAGCCGTTCGAAGGCGTCATCCCCAATCTGGAACGACGCTGGCGTGAGACCGATTCAAGCTGGGTGCGCGAAGATTTGGGCCGCTTCCAGTCGTCCCAGCCCTGCGAGACCTGCCATGGCCGCCGGCTCAAGCCGGAAGCTCTGTGCGTCAAGATCGCCGACCATGACATCGCCCAAGCCGGCACCATGCCGATCCAGGTGGCGCGCGACTGGTTTGGCACGCTCGAGGCGGGCATGTCGCCGAAGGACCAGCAGATCGCCGAACGCATCCTGAAGGAAATCCGCGAGCGGCTGAAATTCCTCGTCGATGTCGGGCTGGACTATCTCACCCTGGATCGCGCCTCGGGCACCTTGTCGGGCGGCGAGAGCCAGCGCATCCGCCTGGCCAGCCAGATCGGCTCGGGGCTGACCGGCGTGCTGTATGTCCTCGACGAGCCCTCCATCGGCCTGCACCAGCGCGACAATTCACGCCTGCTGGAAAGCCTGCGCGGGCTGCGTGATCTGGGCAATACGGTGATCATTGTCGAGCATGACGAGGAGGCCATCCTGACGGCCGATCATGTCGTTGACCTTGGCCCCGCTGCCGGCGTTCATGGCGGCGAAATCATCGCCGAAGGCCTGCCCGCCGATATTCTCGCCAGCGAGGCGAGCCTGACCGGCCAGTATTTACGCGGCACACGGCGGATCGAGATCCCGGTCAAGCGGCGCAAGATCAACAAGAAACGCGTCGTGCGAGTCGTTGATGCGACGGGCAATAATCTCAAGAACATCTCGGCCGATTTCCCGCTTGGCGTCATGACTTGCGTCACCGGTGTCTCCGGCGGCGGCAAGTCGACCCTGACGATTGAAACCCTCTACAAGGCCGCCGCCCGCAAGCTCAACAAGGCCCAGACCGTACCGGGCCCGCATGAGCGCGTTGAGGGGCTGGATCAGCTCGACAAGATCATCGATATCGACCAATCGCCGATCGGACGCACGCCGCGCTCCAATCCGGCCACCTATACCGGCGCCTTCACCCCGATCCGCGAATGGTTCGCCCAGCTCCCGGACTCGAAAACCCGTGGCTACAAGCCCGGCCGTTTCTCCTTCAACGTCAAGGGCGGGCGTTGTGAGGCCTGCCAGGGCGATGGCGTGGTTAAGATCGAGATGCACTTTTTGCCCGATGTCTATGTGCCCTGCGATGTCTGCCACGGCGCCCGCTTCAATCGCGAAACGCTCGAAGTCAAGTTCAAGGGCAAATCCATCGCCGACGTGCTCGACATGACGGTCGAGGAAGGCGCCGACTTCTTCAAGGCCGTGCCCGCCGTGCGCGACAAGATGGAGACGCTCAAGCGCGTCGGGCTCGGCTATATCAAGATCGGCCAGCCGGCGACCCAGCTCTCCGGCGGCGAAGCCCAGCGCGTCAAACTTTCCAAGGAACTCGCCAAACGCGCCACCGGCAAAACGCTCTACATCCTCGACGAGCCCACCACCGGCCTGCATTTCGAAGATATCCGCAAGCTATTGGAAGTGCTGCACGAACTGGTCGAGACCGGCAATACCGTCGTGGTCATCGAGCATAATCTCGACGTCATCAAGACCGCCGACTGGCTGATCGATCTCGGCCCCGAAGGCGGCGATGGCGGCGGCGAAATTGTCGCCATCGGCACACCGGAGGACGTCGCGAAAGTCGAAGCCAGCTGGACCGGGCGCTATCTGGCGCCAATGCTGGCGAAAGAGACGGCGCGGCGGAAAATGGCGGCGGTTTAGGGGGCTGACTCTAGATCTCAGGTGCAAGCATTCCTTGTCCGGCGATGGCAAGCCCCGCATGGTTTGGCCATGATCAATCCGATATTTTCCGCCCTGACCCTGCTGACCGCGAGCCTTGGCCTGCAGGACAATTCCATCCCCAACCTCACGCCTGTCGTTGAGACTGCCGTCGCAGACGACGCCGTCCCTGGTGCCTCGATCGCCCTGGTCCAAGCCGTCGAAAACCCCCACACGGCCGTTGCGGGCGTCGCGGAGCGCAATGGGTCGGCCGTGACGCCGGACACACGCTTTCTCGCGGGCAGTATCGGCAAGACCTTCGCCGCGACCATTGCGGCGCAGCTGACCCTTGAAGGACAACTCGAGCTGGATGCGCCGATCTCCACCTGGCTCGCCGACCGGCCCTGGTTTGCCCGCCTGCGCAATGCAGACCGCATCACGCTGCGCCAATTGCTCAATCACTCGGCCGGAATTCCCGACTATCTCGAGAGCGCAGGGTTCTACTTTGCCGGTCTGGGGCGCGGCGAACGCGGGTTCACACCCGACGAGATCATCAATTATGTCGCGGGCGATACACCATCAGGCGAGCCGGGCCAGCACTACGCCTATTCCGACACTCACTACATCCTCGTCGGGCTCATCCTCGAAGGCGTCACCGGTGAGCGCTATGGCGATCTGGTTCGCGAGCGGATCATCGGGCCACTTGGTCTAGAAAATACCCAAGTGCTGGACGGGCGGGACTATCAGAACCTGGCATCGGGCCATCGGCGCGGCCTCTTCCATGGACTGAATCCCACCGCCCGCGATGGCCGGTTGAGCCGCAATTATGATTATGAATGGGCGGCCGGCGGCATTGTGTCCAACCCCACCGATCTGGCACGGTTCTACCTGGCGCTGGGTGGCGATCAATTGGCGGACGAACGTGCGGTGATGATGGCCGACGCCAATCCGATCAACCTCGAACGTCAGATCTATTATGGTCTTGGCGTCTTCGTGACCCTCTATCCGGACAACGCGTTCCGCCTCTTCCACGGTGGCGACTTCGCCGGCTATCGCTCCGCGGTCGTCTACGATACGCGGACAGGCTGCGCGATCGCCGTCCAGGGCAATGGCAAGGGCTTTGAAGCGCCGGATGTATTGCTGCAATTGAATGCGGCACTGGTGGATGAACGCAACTAGCCGCGCCGATTAGTCCTCACGCACCATCTCGACGTCATCAAAACCGCCGACTAGCAGATCGACCTTGGCCCGGAGGACGGCGACGGCGAAAACGTCGCCATCGGCAGGCCGGAGGACGTCGCAAAAGTCGAGACCAGCTGGACCGGACGCTATCGGGCACCGGTGCTGGCGAAGGAAACCGCGCGGCGGAAACTGGCGGCGGTTTAGGCGTTCACCTCGCCCGTTCCGACGCCAGGCGCCACCCCGATCGCAGGTGCTTCGGCCGCGGCGCGCTTGCGGGCGTCCCAATTGGCGATGGCGGCCGACGGTCCGAACACCAGGAAAATCATCAGCGCCTGCAGCGGAATCGCCAGCCAGATGAGGGCGCCATACGGATTGGCTACAGCTGCCATTACGGCGGGATCGTGCATCGCCTCCGGCCCCGACATCGAAGCCGTCATGACCGACATCATGTTGGGCGAGAGTACGATCACGATGCCGATCAGCACGAGATAGAGCACCAGGTGGGCCCAAAACAGCTGCATGCCGGCGCCCTTCGAGGCCTTCCAGCCGCCGAGCCGGAATTTGCGGTCGCGGATCGTGAGTGCAAGACCGACCGAAAGCCGACCGATGACGTATAGATAGAAAAACATCAGTGGAATCATGATGATCATCATGATTCCTACAGCGGCGGCCGGCGAATTCGGATCGCCCGCAGCACCAAGGAAATCCCCTATCCCCGGGATAAACCGCAATAGCAAGAGCAGGAACGCCACCGGGATCAGGCTCAGGAGCATGATCCCCGTGTCGATCAGCACGATGAGGATGTAGACGCCCAGCGTGCGCAACTCGTCGAAACCGAGCTGCAGTGGCAGGCGCATGGCCGGCGCCTCGCGGATATAGACCCGGTGCACGCCAGCGATGACCACGCTGCTCAGAATCATCGAAACGCCCATGAGAGCCGCAAAATAACCACCGAAGCTGCCGAAATCACCCTGCGCCATCTGCGTTGCCGATTGCATATAACCGGCGAAGAAGCCGATGCCGGCAGCCGATTGGGCCCACAGGTAATAGGCGGCGTAGAGCGCAGAAAGCGCCGCGATAAAGGCCAGCGCCCGCACCGGCCGCCAGAACAGCGTGCGGATGCCATAAGTCAACGCGTCAAAAAAACGAAAGCGTTCGGTCATGATTCCCCCCAGGTTCAATTTTCAAAATTGCATGGCCCATTACGGACGCACAATTCGAAAATACAACCTGAAAAAAGCACCCTGCTGGCCCCCGACGCCGGCTAGCCCGGCTTGCGCGCCGAAAACACAAAGACTTCCAGTGGCATAAACGCGGGCTCGGGGCCGACGCGGGAGCGCAGCGCCAGCGTGAAGCGCTCGATCACGGCCGTTTCGGCTCTGTGGCGAGCTTGGCCTCGCCCTCGGCAGCCAGCGGCACTGCCGATCCGGCAACGCCAAAGTTGGAAAATTTGCCCCGCAGCAACAGGGCGACGATGCCGGCGCACAAGACCACACTCGTCACCACGCTCGCCTCCGGTCCGAACACGCCACCGGTGAGCCACCAGGCTGCGTCGGGCGTATCGGCGAGATCGATGATGACGGGTGTCACCAGCACGTCCTGACCGCTCACCGGCAGGCCGAAGCCGGAGGCCAGCAGCCAGTTCCAGGCCGCATGCCAGCCGCATACGCCCCAGAGCGAGCCTTCCTTGGCCGCATACAGGCTGAGAAACACACCGACCAGCACGATATTGGCGAGACCGAACATCAGCTCCTGCGACCAGGCGATATTGCCGGCATGGACCAGACCGAACAGGACCGAATTGATGATGATCGCCAGCCAGATGCCATGGCGCGACGCGATCAGGCCCATCAGCCAGCCGCGGAAAAGCAGTTCTTCGGTCGAGCCCTGAATGATGAAGCCGGCCAGCAGCCAGGCCACCGGGATCAGGCTGGCGATGGCCAGGCTGCCGCTCGCCTCGATCTGATAACCGCCAACGGCCCAGATAATCCCCACCACGGCCGCGAGAAAGGCCAGGCCGAGACCATAACCCCGCACGAAACGAACCGGAAAGCGGCCATTGAGGCCAACCGTAGCGGGACCGCGGCGTTCGAAGAATGTCGACCAGAGCAGCACGAGAATGGCAGAAACGCCGAAGGCGGCGATCAGGATATAGGTCGTGCCGACCCAACCAATCTCACCGGTTCCGGGGTCGATCAGCCCGAGCAAAACGCCCGGAATTACGCCAAGAATCTGACCGCCCGCCATGAAGACGACCATCAGCACAATTGCTGCCAGCGTCCAGGTCCGGCGTTGGCGCGCCTCGCGCGGCGCATAAATTTCCCGTCCAGTCATGATAATCCCCCAAGCACCCACTCAAACAAAGGTCAGCTCAATTCAGCCCGCAATCTGTACGCTGGGCGCTCGGGCCGCAAGCCATGGCAAAACGGCCCGCCGGTGTGCCGGCAGGCCGTTCTGGATCATTGCATCGAGGCGCCGTCAGCCTTCGCTGGGCGAAGCCCCGGCGGGATGGTCGGCCGTGAGCACCGGCGAGTCGGTCTCCTCCGGCGCGCCATCGGCGCGGTAGCGCACGGCATTATAGGCGCCGACCCCGTGCCACATGGCTTCAAAGGCGATCTGCATCGCATAGGCCAACACAAGACCCGTCACGAGACCGGTCACGACGGCGGGATTGCCCATAACGCCCTGCAACAGATCAATCACATCCTGCGGCATGACATCAGATGAGCCTTCGGCCAGCTGGATGAAATCCATGATCAGAGGCATCAAGGCGCCCAGGAAGATCAACTGGATCAAGCCGCCCAGAATGATCGAGAGCACCAAGATCAGACCGGCCACCACGAGATAGCTCAGCGCCAGATTCCAGAACACGCCCTTGCTGGCGGTCCAGCTCTCAAAGAAACGAACCCGGCGGTCGACGAAAGTCAGCGCTGGCGCCGAAGCGAGCCGGATGCAGAAGACGATGACGACGATAGTGATCGTCAGCACGCCGATGAAGGCGATCAGCCCGGTCGCCAGCCCACCGGCCAGGGACCCGTCCGTGCCGGCAAATACGCCGGCCGCCACAAGCGTGACCACCCCAACGGCCATCATGATGCCGAGATAGCCGGCGATGCCGACCACGATATAGAGAAGATTGACCCCAAGCAGGCGCAGCTCGTCACCGCCGAGGCGGAAGGGGATGACGGCCGCGATCTCACCGCGGGTCAAAAAGCGCAGCCAAGCGGCCTGGAACATCAGCGCCGCCAGGATCCCGCCCAGTGTGATCAGGGGGATGGAGGCGATAAACGGTCCGAGCAGGCTCAGCATCTGCCGTTCGGCCTCGTGCTCGCCAAGGCTGCCATTGGCCTCCTGCATCGCCAGTTCGAACACACCGGCATAAAACGGTGCCAGCAGCATATAGGCGAGCAGGCTAAGCGCGATAACGACCACCGCCTGGCAGACGGCGATCCAGATTACGCCGAGTGGATTCTTGCCGAAGCGATTGAAAAAGAAGAAAATACATTCCCCGATATCGAAAGCCTTGCCTGTCATTTCGCTCCCCTTTGCGACTGATCGCAGATTAGAAGCCTATCATGACAGTTTGGCTATCGATGACCAGAGGGATGCTAACCGGCGCGATCCCCCGCCGGCGCGGCGGCGGTACGATTGCGGTATATATAGGCGTAAAGGCCTGAGAATACGGGAACATTGATGAAGGCCATCAACCCGTTCCAGCGCAAATATTCCTCGGCGGCGGCCAGCGCCGGCGAATTGATCTGATCCGCGCCGACCAGAACCGGCACATAGAGCGGGCGCGAACCAACCAGGGCGCAGATCAACTCATACAGTCCCGCCTCCAGCGCCAGCAGTGGCAGAGCCGTCAGCAACAGCGCCGCTGCGATCCGGGCCGAATTGCCGCCGCTCAACGACCAGGCGCTCAGCACCATGATCTTGCGCTTGGCGATTGTCGCTGGGAAGGCCAGCACCAGACGCGCCGAAAGCCAGACCAGCAAGCCGGCGGCGACCAGGCCAACCGCGCCGACCACGACCCAGTCAGTGGTGCCCAGATAGGCCATTGCATCGGCGAGATCGAGCCCGGCCGCTTCCGGATCAATCCCGGCCCCCGTTATCGCGCCCGCGGCAATCGAGCCAAGCACCACGGCCCAGAACATGAAGGCCATGATGAAGACCAGCAGGGTCAGCGCCGAAACCAGCAGACCGACGATAAAGATGCGGCCCTCATCAGCGCCAGCCTTGAGCGAGTGCCAGCCGCTATAATCGCCCAGCACCGCCATGCGCAGGCAGGCCGCCGACAGGGCCAGGCTCGCGACGACTGACACCAGCGACAGCAGGAAAAACCCCATCGCCATAACCGGATTACCAGCGACATCGCTGATCGCCTGCATCAATACCAGCTGCGCCAAATAGGCCAAGGTATAGGGCGCTGCCGCGATCAGGGCGCGCTGCCAGTGCGATATCAGGAAGGCGTAAGCCGCCAAGGCACTGCGCAGGATCGGGACGTGTGTCGCACTGGATGTCGGGTTCATGCCGGGCTCCGAAGTCATGACTGCGTTCTACGCCCCCGATCTGGACGTGACGGGCCGCGAAGGCAAGTTCCCGGCTGCAGCGGGCGGCCGCGGCAAGGCGCCGGTCACTCCTCGCTCAGCATGAATTGGAACTGCGTCTGGAGCGCCTCACGCCGCACCGGCACACCATCACGGACGGCGGGACGATAGTGCCACCGTTCGATGGCCCGCATTGCGGCGCGGTCGAAGACGCCGCGCGGAAGCGATGCGAGCACCTCGGCATCTTCAATCCGGCCATCCTCATTGACCGCGAACTGCACGAGGACCACCCCCTCCAAGCCTTGCTCTGCAGCGTTGACGGGGTAGAGCGGTTCGGCCCGACGGAGCGGAGCGGTATCAAAATTCCCGTCATCGATGCGAGCGGGCGGCTGGTCTCGCTCAATATTCGGAAATTCGGACGCTGCGATCTGCAGGTTCAGCGCTTCGCGCTGGCTTTCGTCCAGGTCATATCCCGCCAGCGTCGCCCAGGCCCAGGCGGTCCGCGCCGCGGAGACCGATTCCGGCTGCTCAAGCGCGCCGAGAATATTGGCAGCCATTCTGAAATCAAGAATGCTCGCGGCCCGCTCTTCAGCGATATAGCGCCCGACGCCCGACAGATAATAGGCATTACCCAGGACATAATCATGCGGACGGTCCACCGCTTCATAGGCAGCGACAGCCTGGACGGCATGCGGACCCACCAGTCGAATTCGCCCGAGCTGGGCCGCCGTGGCGGCGATCATATAGTGGATATCCCCGCTCAAACCCTGGTCTGCCAACACCTCCCCGGTCCCGACGGCATTGTCTGATCGCGTCGAGCAGCGAAAGGCGTCAGACGTGTCGCCCTGCGCAAACGCGGCAAGCGAGGCCTGATACCAGCGCAGGGCCCGCTCAGCCGCGGGCGCCCGTAGGCGATCTGATATCTCGGCAGCGCTCCGCCAGGCGTCATAGGCGGGCTCATACTGGCCGCGCGCCAGCGCCAGCTGGCCGTAATTCTCCGCCAGTATCCCGATCAACTCGGAGTCAATGCGCTCAGCCCTCGCCGCCCGCCAGGCCGTCTCCGCGGCCTCGCTCGCAGTCGCATAGTCCTGCGCCGCCATCGCGGCCTCATAAGCCAGATAGGGCTGCGCCACGCTGTCCGGCAAGGGCTCATCCTGGGCCATCACCCCGGCTGTCAGTGCCAGAAAACACCCAAGAACAACCCCAATGCGTGTCATGGCAACACTCCCCCGTGGCGCGATTATTCGTGCCCGACGACGCGTCTGTCAATGCTGCGCTGCCCCGTAGCGCTTGACTTGCCCCGCCCCCCGCTCGATATGCCGCCCATGACCCAAACCTCTCTCAAACCTGTCCACATCATCGGCGGCGGCATGGCCGGCTCCGAAGCCGCTTGGCAGCTCGTCTCACAAGGCGTGCCCGTCATCCTGCACGAGATGCGCGGCGTGAAGGAAACCGAGGCCCACAAGACTGACGGGCTGGCCGAGCTGGTCTGTTCCAACTCGTTTCGCTCCGATGATGCCAGGACCAATGCGGTCGGGCTGTTGCACGAGGAAATGCGGCGCTGCGGCTCGATCATCCTGGCCGAAGGCGATAATAACCGCCTGCCGGCCGGCGGCGCCCTCGCCGTTGATCGCGATGCCTTTTCCGCCGCCGTCACCAAACGCCTGAGCGAGCATCCGCTGGTGACGATCTCGCGCGAGGAAATCACCGGTCTGCCGCCACAAGACTGGGACAGCGTCATCATCGCCACCGGGCCTTTGACGTCGCAAAGCCTGTCGGAAGCGATCCTCAAAGAGACCGGCGAAGACGAGCTGGCTTTCTTCGACGCCATCGCACCGGTGATCCATCGCGACAGCGTCAATATGGAGAAGGCCTGGTTCCAGTCGCGCTATGACAAGGGCGAGACGCTGGCCGACCAGACCGCTTATCTCAATTGCCCGATGGACAAGGCGCAGTATGACGCCTTCATCGACGCACTGATCGCAGGCGAGAAGACCGAATTCAAGGAGTGGGAAGGCACGCCCTATTTCGAGGGCTGCCTGCCGATCGAAGTGATGGCCGAGCGCGGCCGCGAAACGCTGCGGCACGGGCCGATGAAACCGGTCGGTCTGACCAATCCGCACAATCCCACCGTCAAGGCCTATGCCATCGTGCAATTGCGCCAGGACAATGCGCTGGGCACGCTGTTCAACATGGTCGGTTTCCAGACCAAGCTGAAATACGGCGTCCAGACCGAAATCTTCCGCCTCATCCCCGGTCTGGAAGAGGCGCAATTTGCCCGCCTCGGCGGCATTCACCGCAATACTTTCCTCAACTCACCGCGCCTGCTCGATGATCAATTGCGCCTGAAATCCCAGCCGCGTCTGCGCTTTGCCGGCCAGTTGATCGGCGTTGAGGGCTATGTCGAAAGCGCCTCGATGGGCCTGCTCGCCGGACGCTATGCCGCCGCCGAACGCCTCGGCACGACGCTCGCTCCGCCGCCGGAGACCACCGCGATGGGCGCCCTGATCCGCCACGTCACCGGCGGCCATCTCGACGCCGGCAAGGGCAGTTTCCAGCCGATGAATGTCAATTTCGGCCTCTTCCCGCCGATCACCCAGCCCACGCAAGACGCCGAGGGCAACCGCATCCGCGGCAAAGCCAAAACGCCGGCCCGCAAGACCGCGATGTCAGAACGGGCGCTGGATGATCTGGCGGCGTGGCTGGGGTAGGCGTGCCAATCCCCGTCACGTCCTCAATCGTCGCTGATATCTGGTTTGGGATCACCACGGCCCAGAAGCGAGGCCGCGCGGGCCTTGGCAGGTGAAATCTGGCGCGCAAACTTGCGGACCCAATCGATCAGCGCTTCGCACCGGGACTCATCTGCCAAGGCAGCAATGATCAATTCCGCGGCACGCTCATCGAAGGCAGCCGGACGCCGGATCGAAGCCCCATTGATCGACAGGAATATGACGCCCGCGACGAATCCGGTCCGCTTATTGCCTTGAAGAAACGCGTGCGCCCGAGCGATTGAAATCATGAGCGTGCAGGCGAGCGTCACCAAATCGGAACTCTGATCATAGGCGAAGGTTTGATGCGGTGCGGCGAGAGCCCCCTCTAGCAGGCTCCGGCTCATGACTGAATGCGGCTCAGACGTATCCAGCACGATATTCTGATTCAATTCGATTAGCTGTCTACCGCCAGCCAAACCGGTTCATTCAGCAAGGCGCTTCATCGTTTTGGGGAACCGTTTCGCGACGTCCTTGTACATGGACGCCATGTCCATATCCGCCACTTTTGGCGGTACGGCTGTCGCACGTCCGGCCTTTTTGGCGGCAAGGGTCTTTTTCGCAATCACGTTCATTTCACTCTCCTGCGAAGAATATACCCTATCGAATACCGCCTTTCAAATCCGCTAACCCGGTCCACCACCGCATCTTGAAGGCGTTTACCCCCTCATCGTCCCGTCAACGACAACCAGCTCAACCTGGCCTGCCGCGCCAGCAGGGCGCGTTCCGGCGAGATTTCGAACGGGTTTCTCGGCAGGCGTTTGAGATAGCCGCGTGCCAGCACGACATAACCGGTCGCCGGCACCGCTTCAGCCGGCAGTGGCCCCGCCGCCGCAAATCCATGCGCGGCATCTTCGGCGATGGCGCGCACCGGTTGGATCGCGGCGCTGGCCTTGTCGGGCCCGAGGCCCTGGGCGAGCATGGCGGGGGTGCCGCCAAGCTCGGTCAGATAATCGCCGGCGACCGGGGCGCGACCGATGCGGGCGCGCCAGGCGAAGGCACGCATCAACCCGGTCAGACCCCAGGCGCGGCCGGCATCGCGGATCTGATCTTGCGGCAATTCGCCGCCCGTCAACACCAGAGCGAGGCGGACCAGACGCACCGAAGTGCGATCAACATAATCGACCAGGGCGTCGAGGTCGGCATGCGGTGCGGCGGCGATGTCGTCGAAGCGGGCATCAATCAGATCGAGCAATTCGGCTTGCGGCAACAGGCCCGTCAGCGGTGCCAGCGCCTCGGTGACGACATGGCGGCGCACCTTCGGTGTCTCGGCATAAAGGTCAGTCACGGCATCGCGCCACCAGGTCAGCTTCATCTCGCCGATCAGGCTTTCCGAAGTCGCGTCAGCGATCCGGCCGATCTCGTGGTTGAGAGCGTAAAGCGCAAACAGACGTTCGCGCACACCGGCCGGCGCGAACAGCGCCGCCAGACGCCGGTCCGGGTCAGCCTGCTGCAAAACCTGCGATAAATCCTCAGCGCTCATGCGCTCCTCCGGTGGACAATGGCGGCCAGTGGCCCATATGGATTGATATCATTGTGCGCCGCCTCTGCCCGCACCGCTTGCACCTGTTTTGTCACACTCGATATCGATGGAGATATACTCATGAGCTTCACCCTGCCCGACCTGCCCTATTCGCGCGATGCCCTCGCCCCGCATATCTCCGCCGAGACGCTCGACATCCACCATGGCAAGCATCACGCCGCCTATGTCACCAATCTCAACAAGATGCTGGACGGCCATGAGCTGGCCGGCAAGGCCCTTGAAGACGTTGTCAAAGCGACCGCTGGCCAGGCCGACAAGGCCGGCATTTTCAACAATGCGGCCCAGGTCTGGAACCATACTTTCTACTGGCAGTCGATGCGGCCGAATGGCGGCGGCGCGCCCAAGGGCGAGCTGGCCAAGCTGATCGATCGTGATTTCGGTTCGCTCGACGCCTTCAAGACCGCCTTCGCCGCTGCCGGCGCAACCCAGTTCGGCTCCGGTTGGGCTTGGCTGGTCGCGAAAGACGGCAAGCTGGAAATCCGCAAGACTGCCAATGCCGAAACCCCGGTGACCGAGGCCGGCGTGACGCCGCTCTTGACGATGGACGTCTGGGAACACGCCTATTACGTCGACTTCCGCAACCGCCGCCCGGACTATATCGCCACCTTCCTCGCCCATCTGGTGAACTGGGAATTTGCCGCCGCCAATCTGGCTGCCGCAAAATAACGATAAAGCGGGTCGCCAAGCGCGCGATTGAGTCCTAATTTCCCCCTCGGTTGATCGATAAAACACCCGAGGGGGAAAACCCATGTTGTTACGTTCCGTATGGGCCGGCGCGGCTTTTGCGCTGCTGGCCTTGGCGCCCGGCTGCAGCCAGCCCGCAGAGCCTGCACAGTCTGCCGCCGCCCACGCCGATGCCGCGACCTCGAGTGAGAATTTCGATCCCACTGGACTGGCGCGCTTTGACGCCGCTTTTCAGGATCATGCCGACCGCCAGGTCCGCGCCGGTTATGCCGCCATCCTGATCCGCAATGGTGAGACCCATATCGTCACTGCCGGTGTCCGTGATGTTGCGAATGGCGAGCCTATGCTGGCCGACACCCAGGTACGTCTCGCCTCAATGACCAAGCCGGTGACCGCCGTCGCCGTGATGATGCTGGTCGAAAGCGGCGATATCGCGCTGGACGATCCGGTCGCCAATTATATCCCCGCCTTCGCGGCAACGCGGGTCGCCACCAGTTATGAGCCCGATGTCGACGGCAATTACCCCACCGTCCCGCAGGCCAGCCCGATCACCATCCGCGAGCTGCTCACCCATACCGGCGGCGTCGGCTATATTTTCGACAATGACACCTCACTGGGCCGCGATTATATGGAGCACACGCTGTATCAGGGCACAGGCGATCTCGCCGAGAAGATCAACCAGCTGGCCGCGCTGCCCCTCTACGCCCAGCCGGGTGAACGCTGGATCTATTCCTATTCCAATGACATTCTCGGCCGCGTCGTCGAAGTCGCATCCGGCATGCCCTTCCAGGACTTCCTGCAGACACGCCTTTTCGACCCGCTCGGCATGACCAACACGACCTTCTTCGTCACCGATGCGCAGATGGCAGAGGCCGCGACGCTCTATCTCCATGGCGAGGACGGTCAACTCCATCCCGCCTATTCGCCAGACAATCCTGAATACCGCCCGAGCTGGGCTTCCGGGGGTGGCGGACTGATCTCGACGGCGATGGATTATTCGCGTTTCGCCAGCATGTTGCTCGGCAATGGACGGCTCGGCGATGTCACAATCCTGCGGCACGCCTCCGTCGCGATGATGACCAGCAATCATGTCGCGCCATCGCAAATGCCACCCGATATGGCTGGGCTTGGCTATGGTTTTGGGGTCGGCATTGCACTGGCTGGCACCGACGACACGCCAGCGCTGGGCATCCCCGGTGATTACAGCTGGGGCGGCCTGTTCGACACCGACTTCTTCGTCAGCCCCTCAACCGGCCTGGTCGCGGTGATGATGACCCAGGAAATCCCGACCGCATACATGCCCGAAGGCCGCACCCGCTCGTGGTGGCGCAGCGCCGCCTACGCGACGCTGCCGCAGTAGGCTGAAGCGGCAAGCCCCGTCAACGCGCGCCGCCGGCCCTATGGAGATTCCGCGCTTGCTTCGGCGTGAAAATATATCTATATTGGTATGGGAAATTCGAAGATGGTGCAGAGACCCGTCATCTGGGTTGGGGATTCCAAAAAGGCCCTGATGGAGTTCCCAAAGGATGTGAGGGTACAGATTGGCTATGCGCTCAGCGAAGCGCAACTCGGGCGAAAGGCCGATTATGCCAAACCGGTTTCCGGTTTGGGGCCCGGTGTTCTGGAGATTGTGGCCAACCACGATACCAATACCTATCGGGCCGTCTACGCGGTGAAGATCGGGGAGGACATATATGTGCTGCACGCGTTCAAGAAGAAGTCGAAGTCCGGTATCGCAACCCCGAAATCACAAATCGACGTCGTCAAAGCCCGGTTGAAACTGCTGAAATTGAAATTGCAAAGGACAGACTGATGGCGACCGAAGACACAATCGAACTGGAATCCGGCAGCGGCAATGTCTTCGCAGACCTGGGACTGGACGATGCACCCGAACTTCAGCTCAAGGCCGCCATCGCGGGGCAGATCAATTCAATCCTGCGCCATCGTCACCTGACGCAGACGCAATCGGCGGCGTTACTTGGCGTGCCCCAACCGAAGATCTCCGCCCTCAAGAATGGCAAGCTGCGGGGATTTTCGCTCGGAAAACTGTTGGAGTTCATGCTGAAGCTCAACCGCGACGTGGAAATAGAATTCAAGAAGACCACGCCCAGCAGTCCGTCGAGATATTATCTCCGCAACGGAAAACAACGCCTGCCCGTCGCGGCCTGACTTCAAACTACGTCACCCGTGGAAAAGAAAAGTCCGGACGAGGTCTCCCGCCCGGACTTTTCATTTTGACGCCCCTCGGCCCGCCAAAGGCGG